>Ga0209915_1000206_pt1 | contig 189895 bp, 220 predicted proteins | sample ThiBiot_750_plan_FD_183952 | JGI IMG/M metagenome (GOLD analysis project Ga0209915, IMG submission 183952) | Wastewater bioreactor microbial communities from Cape Town, South Africa - Thiocy_cont_750_plan (SPAdes) | ecosystem: Engineered > Bioreactor > Thiocyanate-remediating >... | reverse complement strand
CTGCGGTTCTAATTTCAACCCCAAAGGCTCGGGTGTAACTCAGGTCACGCCGACAGGAGTTTCTGCCGGTTGCGCTGTATATATTAGCTGTTTCTTTTTCAGTTACAAAATCTTTTTCTTTTCCTAGAAAGACGTGTTTACCAGCAATCCTAACAGTATTGGTCGAGCAGCTTTTTTAAATTGTGTCACGTCTTCATCTATAATTCCATCAACTTCGATCGCTGATGAAATCACTCGGTATTGCTGTACAACAGATTTTTGTAATGGAAGTCGAAAGAAAACTGCGAGTCTTTCCGTTCTGATGGCATTAGTTCTACTCTATTTGTTGTCATAAGCGGAGAACAAAACTTTCCTATTTCATTTTTGTTGATTCGACCTATTTACTTTACTGTTTTTATTCAATAAATGTCATAGATGAGTGACAAATAAATGTTGAAATATTGAAGAGCTAATCGGAAGAATTTTAGCAGAAATTGCACTCATAGTTGAGTACCCTTTCACGTTCTATCAATATAATATAACATAACATAATATAATCGATTCATTTCATGTCTCAAGGTTATATCTGATATAATAAATTTTTATTAATAAAAATAATAATAATAATAAATAGTATAGTTTTAATTTAACATTTATCTAAGAACCATTCATTAATATTTTCATACCAAATTCTGTGTTTATTCGTATTTAAACGATAGCATAATTCACAAAATCTATACGGATCAACATCCTTTGCTTCATATAATACATCATAAAATCTTCTCCATTGATGATATTCTTGAAATAAAGTTCGATTTGTTGATATTTGATCTAACACTTTTGCAAGATCAACTTCCGTTTCATAATCATCAATATGTAGAAACGAATTCGGTGGCGCAATACGTTCGAAATTGCCTCGTTCAGGGCCACTAATAATCGGTATCGCACCGACAGCAAGTGTACGCCAAAATTTTTCTGTTATATAATCTGTACATGTCTGTGATTCGAATGCAAGATAGAATTTCGATGTTGATAGGTATAGTTTTTCGCATGATGATTGCCGATTACATTTCACATCGGAATGAATATGAGCATTGCGTGAATAGCTTTCATTTGATGATATACATTGACCAAATGCAACAATAGGATAATGTTTTCGTAAGGATCGAAAGTGTTTTAAACGTTTCTTTGGTGCACAATTCGAGACAAACCTACGGGCAAGATTCGATTTTTGAATTCAAAAGTTTTGTTTTTTTTTACCAAACAGCTTGATTAAATCGTTTTTCATATTGTTCATTAATCCATGCGGAAAATTTGTTTGTTGACCATGGTTTTTGTTTAGCTATTGTGATTCCGTAAGCTGATAGTGACGCTTCCGCACTCATACGATACGTCATTGTCCAATTGAATTTAAATCTATTTATTTCCGGTGATTTCTCATTTGACTCATCATGCCAAAGTAACCAAATTTGATCGGGATCTCGTTGAATTTGGTCTAAGTGTTCTTTATTTAAATCACGTTTATGCATGAGAAGTACATCGGCTTCTTTATCTAAGTTTAGATCACACGTATAATCACTAAATTCAATTCAAACGCTCTGTTTTTTTTTGCTTTTCATTATATGAATCCTACCAGTTTTTATACGGACAGGTTTTACCAAAGATTTCTTCTCTTGTATGCGTACAAAAACGTGGTTTACCAAAAACGTTTGTATATTCCAAGATTAAGAATGTTTTTGATGAAAATGTTTGATTTGATTCCAATGGTAAAATAGTTTTCTCGTGTTTTTTAACAGCAAATGCATCATCGATTGCTTTCAATCGATCTTTTTTCATAAAATAAACTGTAACATTCGAATTTACAGATTTTCCATTGAAAATATCTGTTGGATAGATGACATTTAGCGACCATGCTGGTATATTATCATTCAATCGTTCGGATAATGGTGTTAGTATTGTACTTAAATTAGTTTGAATCAATGAAATAAATACACATGAAAATATAAATGCAATTAAAGGCCATTTGAAATGAAATAAATAATGTCGATATGTTAGATGAGAAGATGTTTTATGAAGACGTTTATCCATTTGAAATAGTAAATCAGAAACGAAACAACGTGGAATGCTAATAGAAGTATCTATCTACCTAAAAAAAGAACGAGCTTGGGTATAGTTTGTTATTTGATAAGAATCTATCGATGTCAAGATTCTTATCAATCGTTTTGTTCTTCAAGTCAATTGATATTTTAACGACGAAATTGATAACTTTTGATCATGTAAACAGAAAATGTCATTCAGCAAAAAAAGAAGAAAAAAAGAAAACTCTGTTAGCATTGACGAATCGTGGTTAAGTTCCATCTTTTTTCTTTCTTTTCTCTTCTTTCTTTTGCCCTCGCGTTTTCTTTTTTACGAGTAGATTCATCTTCGAACACTGAACTTAATATGTTTTTTATAACCCATACCAAGTATTATTCTCTTTTTTTTCTTTCTCTCGCTCTTTTCTTCGTTCCTTTCGATCGTTAAAGTTAATATTGAGTTACTCGTTTTTATCGGTTTGATTGGTTCTTATTTAGATCATGCCAATCACAGAACAAAAGAGAAAACAAAAATACAGGCAAACTTTAAAAAAATAGATATTGTGCCGATTTAGCGTGATTAGTTTCAAAAATCGAAAGCAAAAATACAGCAAAATAGTAGCTAATTGTCGCTGGAAAGCAATCGAATATATTTATTTGTTCGATATCATAGAGAGAGAGAGAGAGAGAGAGATTAGTTTTATTGTTTGGAATGATTATCTTCTTCTTCGGTATCACTTTTGCCACCTGTTGACATAAATGGTGATTGTGAACGATGTAATAAATGCAAAACACCGGTCTTTTCAAAAAGACTTATAAAACTATGAATATATTCTTTGCTTCGATCTTCCCAACGTTCCATGAATGTTTTTGATTCTTCTTCATAGGTACGAAATTTCGATTTAACAGTATTGATTTTCGATTGAAATTCGATCTGATTCTTTTTAATAAAACCAACGTTTAAATCTTGTGCTGAATAGCCACGTGCAAGATTTCGTCGAACATACATATCATAATCTCGAACGAGCCGACAGATGATATCCGATGTTGACACACCTTCAGTTCGTTGTGTTGCAACGAACATTCCGCGAGCCTAAGAAATTTCGAAATTTCGATTTTGACAATGAACGACTAGATTTTTACTTTTATATGTTGATAGATATCATCGCTACCTTCAGCTCCATAAGGTATTTCATCATGTGCAACAAAATCGATCTTATTTTGCGTTAGAAATTCATCATCTAAGACCCAAGGCGCATCGGTAACAACTTCATCGACATATCGACAATGTCGAACACTTTCGTATCGTTCAGCTTCGTCCATAACTGTTTTACCTTTTTTACTGTGTGTTAAATCATCATTGCAAACGCCAACGAGTAGATAAACATTTTTAAAGATATTCTTCGCTTGCATCAACTGTCGAGCATGACCAGCATGAAAAAGATCGTAAATACCTTTGATAAATAAACAAATATTCTTAAAACAACGCAATATTTTGACAGATTTCAATTTACCATCGGCATAAATACGAATCTTTCTCGGTGCTGTGCCGTTCTTTGCCATGTCCAATGTGATCTTAACGGAATAATCACAATTTTCACGTTCTTTTATAGCTTTATCTTCGTAGGATAATGGTGCTGGCCCGAGATTGAGATCAACATTGATATCGAGATTACCGCTGAATTGCATTGTACGTTTTTCTTGTGTGCCTGTATTAGATCTTTTCTTCGACTCAGTTGCTGTCTGTGCAGGACTGGTTTCAGCTGATGCATCATGCCATTCATCAACACCCGATGTACTTGGTAGTGATGAATTTTCCATTGTTTGTTTATCTAAAAATATAAATAAATACGTTTTTGAACGAGACAATTTAATTATGGAAAACTACTAAAGAAGAGAAGAGAACCAGGCAAAGCATATGGATTGGTTGAATACAATCGAAAGAGCAAGACTTTCGTACATATTTTGGTTAAATACGAGAACAATATTTTGAGAAATTCTAAATCAAATCGAAGATTTATTTAAATTTTTATTTATTCGTGATAGATGTCAGTAGTTAATCATGCTTTTAAACATAAGGATAATATTATTATTAATTGAAGCGAAAAACAAAGGTAAAATCATCGGATTATAATTTTCTTTAATTGACATTTAATCGAATGATTGGCAAGTGTGACTTATTTTTAATAAGAAAATGATTCATTCCATCTATCGTGTTTTTTTTTCTATGTCCTTTCCTTTCAACGAAATAAAACCAGGTGAATAGAGTGCAGATAGTGGATTCTTTGTTGTTTTTTTCTCTTATACTGATCTACATACAATAGAACTTAATACGATATGATCGATATGTCACACTTCCATTTATTAAGTATCTACTAAACAAATATAGAACAAAAGAGAAATCTATACAGGTGATAGTCGATATCGATCGACCTAGTTGACATTTATCTCATGCAAATAAGAAAACAAATGCTGCTTTCAATTCAGTGTTATTTCTTTGCTTTTAGATTTCGAAATTAGATGGCAACGACACCCTCAAACAAAACGGACGTAAGATTGGAACTAATAAAGTTTTTCCTCTTTTTGAACGGAACGAAAAAAAACACTGCTGAGAAAGAAGAAAAAAAGACGCGGATGAACATCCGACGAGTAGACGAAGAAGAAGAAAAAACGAGGCGAGAAAAAAAAAGGAGAAAAAAACAGAAATGCCTAGTCGAGATGTTTATGAGAGTATAGACACAGAATTCTGACTGAGTAGCTCTTCGAAGGAAAACATGTCGTCATCGTTGTCAGATGTCGAAGATCAGCCGAATTCAGCTAGTTCCTGTTTTCGTTTTATACCTTCGAGAAGTGAACACGAACAAATCGCGTCTCATTCGAATCCAGATTCGAGTTTCTATGTTATTAAAAATCCCGATCGATCATCGTCAAGATCAGGAAATCCTCGAACAGTTTTTCGTGTCATTCATCCTGTTCAACAGGATACATTAACTAAATCGAATTTTCAGGCAACATCATCCAATCGACTATTGATTAAAGGTGGCCGAATTGTCAACGATGATGGAACAACAACTGCTGATGTTTTCATCGAAGATGGAGTTATTAAGTATAATTCGTCATTGTTGTTTTTTCTTCTCGTTTGCTAATGAAATTATTCTTCTAGACAAATCGGCACAAATCTCAGCGTGCCCAATGGAACGAAAGTTGTCGATGCAACAGGCAAATACGTGATGCCAGGTAGTTTATTTCAAAACAAAACAAAAAAACAAGGATCTTTCTTTTCATTCGTCAAGGTGGAATCGATACACATACGCATTTCGAGTTGCCTTTTATGGGCACACGATCTATCGATGATTTTTTAACGGGCACTCAAGCTGCACTTGCCGGTGGCACGACAACAATAAGTACGTGTATTTGTTTAGAAACGCATTATTGTCTCATTATTATCGAATGAAGAATTGTCGTAGAAATAATTTTGATTGATTTGTTGTGATTCTAAGATAGCTAAACGTCGCGATGACACTAAGAGCGTTTGATTATTATGAAAATCGTCGTTGAATGTTGAGATCGATCGAATCGATTTCGGACTGAAATTTATTGGATTTTGTTTGTGTTTCAAACGTTTGTATTGATAACAAATACATATTGAAAATGTTGAAATAATCATGAGAAATAGGAGACCAAGTATAACACCGACGATCACAGATTGATCAATTGCCATGAGAAAAGTAAAGAAAAAAACGAAATTTAACAATGTTATAAATATTTTTGCTTCGTCGATTTATGAGTCTCGACGATGTTGTGCGAAATTGTCTTTACCTGACCTGTCAAAAAAGAAAGAGATGAGATAGTATCAATATTATGTCTGATGCGCACACACACACACACACATATATATATATCTAAGATTAAAATCTATCTTAAGTGTGATTAACAATGGATTAATTTTTAGTTGATTTTGTTATTCCGGCAAAAGATCAGTCACTTCTTGAAGCCTATGATCAATGGCGTGAACGAGCCGATGCTAAAGTTTGCTGTGATTATGCTTTACATGCCGCTGTTACCAGTTGGAATGAGGATACAGCGAAACATATGGAAATCTTAGCGAAAGAAAAAGGTTGAGTTTCAGTTTTTTTTTGTTGTTGCAAAAATCTAAATGAGAAAAATACTTCTAGGAATCAATTCATTTAAGATGTTTATGGCATACAAAGGTGTTTTTATGTTAGAAGACGATGAAATGTTTCAAGTATTTACGAAATGTCGTGAACTAGGCGGTATAGCCATGGTTCACGCTGAAAATGGTTCAATTATAAAAGAATTAGAAAAAGAAATGTCAACATTAGGCATAACAGGACCCGAAGGACATCTTCTCAGTCGACCAGAAAAGGTATCACGAACTTCTCGAGAGGAGAACGTGATTTATTGGTTTTTTTTTCAGTATTTAATCACTTTTTTTCTCTTCTCTTCTCTCGTGTAGCTTGAAGCGGAAGCAACCAATCGTGCGATAACAATTGCTGAAGAGACTAGGTATCGTTTTCATTCAAGAATTCTATGAAAATACTGTTTATTTTTGTTTCCTAAGATGTCCGTTATATGTCGTACATGTTATGAGTAAAACCGCAGCTGACAAAATCTGCGAAGCTCGATTAAAAGGTAGAAAAATCGAAGTTAAGAAGAAAAAACAACAACAACACAAACTCCGATTTTCATTCAGGTCAAGTAGTATTCGGTGAGCCAATAGCCGCAAGTTTAGGAGCAGATGGTACTCAATATTTTAATAAATGCTGGCGACATGCAGCTGCACATGTCATGTCTCCACCGCTTCGTGACGATCCAGCAACAGCAAGTTACCTCATGGATCTGTTAGCTAAGTATGATGAACAAATAGTTATGTCGTTGATTATTCTGAATGAATCTTTGATTATTCCTAGTGGTTCATTATCGGCAACAGGTACGGATAATTGTACGTTCAATGCAAATCAAAAGGCACTTGGAAAAGATGATTTCCGAAAAGTAGATCTTTCTTTTGTATATGTAAAAGCAAAAACACAATCAAATTGAACGTTAGATTCCAAATGGAGTCAATGGTGTCGAAGATCGTCTAGCTGTGATCTGGACGAAAGGTGTCGAAACGGGCAAACTCGATGTAAATCAATTCGTTGCTGTAACAAGTTCAAATGCTGCTCGAATCTTCAATATCTATCCAAAGAAAGGTCGAATTGCTGTCGGATCGGATGGTGATTGTATTCTTTGGGATCCTGAAGCAACTAAAACGATTTCCGCTGCAACACATCATCAAGCGTGTGATTTTAATATTTTCGAAGGTCTACAATGTAAAGGTTTACCCGTAACGACAATCTTCGCTGGCAAAGTTGCTTTCGAAAATGGCGAAGTTTGTGAAACAATATCTTCTATTTTTTCTATTTACTTTTGATGTGTTTAGTTAAAAGCAGTGAAAGGTGCAGGTAAATTCGTTCCGACACTTTGTCATCCCGAGTATGTTTATCAAAAATTGAAAAAACGCGAACAACTTCGTGAAGAAATCGTTAAACAACAAAAAATCGAACGTGAACCGTACACGGGCGAGGTGATCGATATCACTAAACCGTTGCCGACGAAAGACGGAAACGACCCATCATCGAATTTTCACAATCGACCGTTGACGAAATCGGGTTTGTCTAATCAAGAAGTTCCGAAAGAGAGAGAGAAAAAACGAACTTCTGACTTCTAGGCGGAAGAAATTTATTCGACTCAGGCTTTGCTCTATCAGGCGAACAATGGGACGACAAAACACAACGACCAACAACACGTGTACACCAACCTCCAGGCGGTCAATCTCAAGGTAATTAGTAGTTTTATATAATTGGAAAAGGCAATCGATTGATTTTTTCAGGTTTATGGTAAAACAAACTTTGCCTGGCCTTAGCTGCTAATTAAATCATCATCGAGTTTTTTCTTGTGTTCCATAATATTTATTTAGCATCGATTCATTCATTTGGTTAACGTATTGATAATATTTACTTTGCTCTCTCTCTCTCTCTTTCTCTTTTTTAAACTGTATTCATTGATCAGAAAAAGCAAACAAACAAACATTTAATTTTGATTTTCACTTAGCTAGTGTATGTTCTTATCTTTCGTTTCTTAATAAACTAAAAATATCTACAATAACTGTCAATTTGATTTCCGGATGATAAATGAAATATTTGATTGAATAAACATGAAATTTGTTGCACGAATAACTTACAATCGATTGTTAACCGGTATGATTTGTGTTGTTGAAAAAAAATGCACAGCAATAGAGATTGCTTGATTTTATTAATTTGCTCTTGTTTCGTTTTCTTTTTCTTTTTTTTTTGTTGAATATGACACAAAAACGTATAAGAAAAAAAAGAAAGATTAAAGGAGAAGAAGTAGTCAAAAAAAAACATTAAATGAATAGATATTCTTGGATTTTGAGTTGTTCGTTGGTTTTCAATTGTCGTCTTTCCAGAGGTGACGCTGTGCAATCAATTGTTCTAAAGTGAACGAATCAGCTAGGAAATAAATTTCGAGTTCAACAACAACACAAATATTCGAACAGAGAGAGAGAGTTCTCCTACTTACAATCATCATCTGGTGAATAGTGGGGATTTTCTAATTGCTTGAGACGTGCTGTATTATAGATTTCTCGAAGGATTCGTTGGTAGAGTTCATCACTATCGCTTTCGGCTGCTCGTTTTCCCCATGTACCAGTCAAACGTTTACCCCACGAACCGGTCAAACGTTTACCCCACGATCCAGTCAATCGTTTTCCCCATGGTGTTGAAATTCGTCGCTTCGACAGTCTATCGAAAAAAAATCAACGTAATTCAATCAAAAGAATGCGGGAAATCAAAAAACACATGATACTATCATCAAAGACAAACATGCGATGTCAATGCTCGAAACAATTCATAAAAAATGATTTATGAACCGAAAACGTGCTCTTTTTTTCTCTCGACTAGACAGAATAGTTTTGATTTTCAAATTAAAAATAAAAAAGAAGGAATATCTTGAACGGATAGATAAATTATTTACACGATGTCTCTGACAAGCTCAAGTAGACAAAAAACTAATTATAACATTAAAAGAATATGAACTTACAATTCAAGATTGTCGTTGTCCAAAGAATTTTCACTTTGTTCGACAGCATTCGATGAACAGATTTGCACCAAAATAAGTAGTACAGCGAATAAAACGATAAGATATTTCATGTTAACTGTTTTTGTGGATAATAATCTTTAATAAGACAAGAGAAAAAAAAAACAGAATGAATTAAATCACTTTGTTCAGTAATCAAACTTCGAAACAAGAAAGTGCTTTCTTTTATTATTATTTGTTGACAAGTAGACGATATATGGATTGAAGGTGGATGAAAATGACACTGATGAGAAACAAGAGAAAAACGATGACAATATAAAGAAAAAGTTCTTCTCTCTCTCTCTCTCTGTCTCTCGCTTTCTCTTTCACGAGTTTTTTCTTCGTCTATCTTTCTCTACGCCTCTGCGAAAAAGATAATATAGATTTTTTTTCTTGTTCTTCTCTGCTATTTTCTTCTCGTAATCAAAACACGAACCAAATACGATTAGTTCGATGATTGAATATTCTACTTTAATTTAAAAATTAAAATACTCCTCTTATTTTTTTTCTGTTAAGCATTTTGTTTTTTAATCTACTTAATACACTTGGAATTTATCGCTTGAAGAAAACCTATAGTAGTATTAGTAAGCTTGACCTCGGGAAATAGGAATCATATATCGGATGAGATTTTCTTCTCAGATAACTTTCCGATTTTATTTTTTACACTTTGTTACTGACGTATGTTTTCTTTTGATTGACAATTCCAACCACGCAAAAGGATATTAGCAAACGAGATAATATCCTTGCTCGAACTATTTTCTGTTCGTTTATCTGCTCAACAGAATTGTTAATTAATCAATCTGTTTATCGAGCTAATTCTTTAATCAGAAAAATCTGTTCGGTAAACAACAACGTTCTTTTTTTCTATCATCCGTATCCATCGTTCTCTTCGTTCTTCTTCTTTTTTTTTTGAATTCGCCTCCGTCAAACATTAAATATAAAATTCTTGTCATAAATTACTTGAAATTCATACGAATGAATAATGTCAGTAAGAAACTCAAAGGTCAATATGCGTTTTAGTCAGTTATTCATATGATAAGAGATTCGGCTGTTTTTCGAAGCAATTTGTATGTATCTCAGGTTGTTGATTAACAGGAAAGAACCATTTTATTGATATTGAATGAATAAAGGGAATTTATTATTTTTCAATAAACACACATACATAGAATTTCTCGAGGAAAACAGAAGAAGAAGAAGACAACTAGCTTTCTATGTACACACGCGCAAAACAAATAAAAAAAGAATGTTTATTATTATTCAATATTTCCGTTCGATGCTGTTGTGAGTTTTTCGGTATTAGTTGTTGATGGTTGTTGTTGAGCTTTTGAAATATAAACATTTAGTAATTTTAACTAGAAAAAAAAACAAGCATGATCAAATCTGGTTCGAAGACAAGTGGAAAAAGAAACATTAATCTGATTAAAAAATAAAAATATCTTGTTTTTTTTATCTCGGATTTATCGATCGACAAACATAAATTTACCTTGCTTGCACTTAGTTTATGTAAATGCGTACGAACTGCATCGCCAACAATCATATAAATAGAAACTATACAAAACACTGCTGCTTTTCGAACACTCGATGTTTCATTGTCCCATGACTAAAACACACAAAATAAAAATGTTATTTCAAATATCGAATCATTTTTTCGATTGTTTCGTTCAAAGTCAAGCATTGGACTTATTCCCATGCAACAAGCACTGTCATCAAATATTCCTCATGCACTTACATTGGACGTAGCTGAGAGATTATGGGAATTAGCATCCCATACCTTGATATACATTTTTTTTGAAATCAAAATAACAACAACAACAACGATGAGCTTTCAACTTACGGTTAGAAGTGGTGGAATCATTTCGGGCATGAGTTCTAAACAGAGATCTTTGTTCATAAATTCGATTGCTTTTTGTAACATGTTTATAGCCGATTGATTCATTGGAAATTTCGCTTGTTCAATGATAGGTTTGAGGACACGGATTGTATTTTCAGGTGGAAGATATTCAGCAGCTGCATGAGCAGCTTGTTCAGCCGAACGCGTTATCTAGATAGGATATGTCGTTGTTTTTTTTTTCAACTAATTACAAAGCAGCATTCAAACTCACTTCACTCTCGGTTTCACTTTGTGCTTTTAGTATACGAAAAATAGTTAATTCAATATAGTTAAAAAATAATGACGTATGAAATATTAATAATTCTCTTAGAATACGTAAACTATGGACTTTATAGAGAATATCATCTTGAGTATTATCAAGAATTTGTGTTAAAACATTTAATGTTTTACTAAATGCGACTTCCCATGTTTCGTCATCTTTAATTTTGGCAAATTTAAATATTGAACGTAGAGCATGTTGACGTTGATCTTTCGATAACGTCGAATTATTCGCTACATTTAATGCGATATCAATAGCAGCTGGTCGATCATTGGTATCGGCAATATTCTAAAGCGAAATGTTATTCGAGTTATGTTTGTGTAGGAGAAAAAAGTATTTACATCAGATGGTTCAGACGAACGATACATCGAGGGTGTATAATGTCGAATAGGTATCATCGATCGATGTCCTTTTGTTTTGTCTGCTGATGAATTTACTAATGAAAGATCATCTTGCCGATGGTTGACATTTAAAGCACGCATATTTTCCATTAAAATACGCATGTCGGATGCGTAGGATGGCATCTGTTGGTCATTATGAATTGATGTTGAGCTCGAACGTTGAAAAAAATCAAATCTAACAGCAACAAAGGAAAGAAAAAACTTGAAATTCAATTGAAAAATAGGGAAAAAAAGCGAACTTATGGTCAAGATTTGTTGGATTGTCACTAGCAGATTGAATTATTTTTGTAGCAGCATCCTGATATGTCGGTGGTAGAGTTGTGAGCATTACATTAAATTCCGATTGATTTAGATTATTTAACGCAATAATAACCGCTTGTGCAGCCTAGATAATCGATAAACGATTGCAAATATTTTCTTTCTTTCTCTTGTTTACCTTTCTCATCTCGATACTTTTCGGTTCACTCGACCAACTAATTATTTTCGTTAATGCAATTCTTATATCGGCATTATTGTTGATATCATTCGATTCCGTATGTTGAAGAATTTGTTGTAGATAACGTAGAAGAATTTCCTTGACTTTTAAATTCGGTGCCGATGTATTATCGTTAATAAATCGTATGAGAACATTGAATTGCGCACGAATATCGAACGAAGTATGAACGATCTCGAGAGATAATTTTAATTTCTTATAATTCGATTCGAGAACGTCCGGTGCGCCCATACGTGTGAGTAAACGTGTAAGAAGAACGTACAACCAATCGTTTAATTCACGTTTATATGTATGAATAAATTCCGGTAGAATATCGAGAAATGTCGAGAGAACTTGCGAATGTGGATCATAGAAACGTTTGACTAATAAATCAGTCAAACGTTTTAATTCAGGTGCACTAAACGTTCGACCAGCTCGTGTCATATGATGTAAACTTGTTAGACTTTCCTTCCGTTCAGCCCATTCGTTGCTCGACATACGACGTAGAATATCGGCGATATCTTCAAGTGATCGTTCCGAACAGATACTTGATGTTTCCGATGCATCATCACCACTATCTCCGTACAGTGAACTACTGACACGACGATCACCACCGTATTCACTAGCCGTTGTTCGAGAGCTATAGGGTCCTAAAATTCGACAGAGTTTCAGAAAGAATCAAAATTTGGATAAACTACGAATACGAATGTTAATACACACGACATTTAACTATCCTAGACTAAACTTACGTCCATATCGACGTTTAGATCCGATTGTATACGAAGAACCCGCTGGAAAAAAAGCTCTTTCTCGAAGGAACTTAGTTAAGTATGAATTATACGTACGTGTTCGACCGGGACTCGACTCTCGACTTGATATTCTCGAGCCATTGTTCGATCCAGTTGGAATACGTGAACGTGTATTCGTTGGCGTGCGCATTGTCGCCGATAGATTCTGTGACGATCGAAGTGAACGTGGAGATGTCGATCGACTACCTGGAGTTGATTGAGAGACTGTTTTAGACGAACGAGTCGATGGTTTCGCAGCTGGAAGCGCTCGTGGTCGACTTGCAGATGTGTTCAGACCTAAAAACCGAACAGAAATTGGATTAATCCGAAAGGAATAGTGTCTTTCAATTCAAAGCTCAATCAATCTACCAGCTGATGCAGCATTTTTCTGTCGTAAAGCGAGCTCATTAGCGCTTGACGATCGAGCTAAACTACTTGCTGTATCTTGCATGTCTACAATTCAATATGATTTCTTCATGCGAACAGCGTTGTTTTTCACCTACCTATATTCGTAAGTCGAGTCGATTTAATTGACGTTCGAATTCTCGAACTGCCGATACTTGCTAATGAATGCGTGCTTGATGCATTACTCATTTCTCCCTAGAAGAAAATCGATAATTCGAAAATCGAGTTCATTTCGACGATGACAAACCATGAGAGTCTTTCGTTTCGACGCATCAAGTGATGCTAAGAGAATTTCAGCTAAAGACGTGAAATGATCTCGAAATAATCCGAAGGATTTTCTCGCAAATGATCGAGCGTCGGCATCGGCATCCGAGAGACCTCGTTTAATCGCATCATGAATTAATTGACCGTGTTTTTCCATAAAACCAAAGTCCCAATTCGATAAAATGATGACTAACAATTCATATGTATGTCTACGAAGAATTTTTAACAATTTTCTAACAGAAAAAAAAACTATTTCTTTCTCGAACCTCCGAATCTCTTTCGATTTCGATTCAATGCCAGCTAAAATCAATGGAATCAATTTAACTGATTGAGTATTCGTCACAATGAATCGATTAGCAACGGCACCACTTGTAGCAATAATTTTTGCACTATTTTGAATGAGATTTAGCGTGGCTGGGAGAACGTTTTCAGCTGTTCGATCGAACCGATTATTCAAACGAACGGACATGTACGATAAAGCGATGCAAACTTCTCGAACGATTTGCGAACGTAAATCTTTGACTGTAGCAACCAATGGCAAATCGAGTTGACGAAGATTACGAAAGAATTCATCGTAATCATCGGCACCTGATGCCAATAATGAACGAAGTTTTTTCAACTAAAAGACAAACTTTCGAACAAACAAAAAAAAACAGGAGAAATCGAAATTCTTACAGCATCAACACGTTTCTCCCAATCGTTATTTGTATCTGCTAGGATATCTCGAATATTGGCCAGATGATTTTCCACATCCTTGCCCGATGAGATCTAACAAACATGGCTGATTTTACACAAAGATAATTTGCTTTGTTATGATTACCAGAATAGTTTGTGTTGTTTCGAATGCTTCTTCGAATATAGCTTCATCGACAGCGCCACTTGCTGTTGCTAAAAACAAGATTCGATTAGATTTTCGTGAATAAAGATCGAAGAAAAAAATTTCTAATTTATTTTGCTCAACTCAGATCTAAATCAGACGATGGTTGATGATCCATGTAAATTGCACAAAGAACACAAACACAGGTAGAAAACGAGACAAACAAACAACACTGATAACGAATGAGATACCTCCGAGATTAGAATTCGTCGAGAGCTTTCGAGTCGATGCATTCGATGACGAACGTGGACGAGAGGTAACTGAATTTGCGTCGTTAGTTTTTCTTTTTTTTCTTCCGAATAAATTACCTGTCGAAGTCGTTGTCGTGCGAGTTGATGATGTGCCAGTATGAGCTCGTGATTTCGATGATGTACTACTGTCCGAATTAAGTCTTGAACGTGTAGTTGCCGATTTTGGACGTGCTAAAAACGAAGTAGGACAACAAAATTAAGAAAGATTTGAGAAAATTAATTTGAAAAAAAAAGACCTTTAATCAGCTTCTCCTCATTTTCTTCTTCGATCAATGGTAATCGTGAAACCATTGCTAACAAACTATGATAAGTTCAAGTACATATGTATATGTATACGACTCTCAATTGAGTATCTCGCTCGTTCTCGCTCTCTTTCTCTCGCTCATTCGTTCGAATGGGGGTGTGATGATCATAATTTCAAATCACTGAATTAAATATGCATACTATCATCTGATGGTTCATTTGCTTTAGCAAGCATCCGCCCATTTGCAACTACATCATCGAATTTTTCGTACAATTGTTTTAATCTAAACGAAACAAAACGTTGAAGTGCGTTGTTTTTTTTTTATTTCGTAAGTCATACTTAGCATCAGGAATACCACGTTTAGCGATGTCACTTCGAACTTTTTCTCCGACATGACGATAGATTTCAACGAGCGTGTCGATTGCTTGTTGACGCACCTGACATTTCGAAAAATTAGTTGATCAGTAAAATTCAATCGATAGTCTTACATTTGCATTCGAATCCGACACGAGTTTACAGATCAATGGTACTAGTTTATTGAGTTGAATTGTCGATGAACCAAACCTGAACATGAGAAAAGAAGAGAAAGTAGATCGACACTTACGTGTTGAGAAAGAAAGAGACTTAATCTCTGTTGAACATTTTCGTTTCATATTTACTCGATTAATTTAACTAACCCCGTTGATCAACATTAGAAACGAAGAAGAAGAAGAAGAGAAAAAATGTCATTTGCATTCTTGCGTAATAGACTCAAACGATCATGATATCTCTTTCGTATTCGTGCTTGAACGAGCAAGAATCAAGGCAATTTAGATGATACATACTCATTCAATGTTCGAACAAGTAAACGTTGACTTTCTTCTTTAATACGAAATTGTTTATTTTCAAATACAGATCCTTGTATTAAATCCCAAATACGCTACAATTATTATTATTAGAAAAAAGAAAAGAACTTTATCGTTATTATTTTGTTTTACTTGAGGAGTATAATTTGTCATTAATTGAATGAGAAAATTTATTGCTATTTCTCGTACCTAATTATGTACAGATGAATTAGATAAGAGTCATTTTAGATGTTTATTTACTTGATCTTTAGCATCACCCAATCGATCAATTGTAACCGAAACAACTAAATTATCGAAAATGATACGTAATCAATCTTATCGAAAGGAAATTACCATTTTCAACGTAACGTTCGAATTCATACGAGCCTAATCGTTGAAGAAATAATTCTAATATTCGAATACCATTGCAGGCAATCTGAGAAGAAAAAAAAAGAATATATTATTCGTATTCTTTTGCTTTTACAAATTGAATTTTACTTTAAAATTACTGCCTTCGATCCATTTAATCAATCCATCGATGAAACCAGTTAAATCCGATGAATCGATCGATGAATTGTCGTCAGTTAAGTAGATTTCAAGTTGAGGAAAACATTCTAATCGAACATTTGGCTCTTTCGATTGTACATTCAAAAGAAAATCATCCAAAGTCTTGTTTATTGATGATTCAGCCATTGGAATGACTATTAACTAAACTAGTCCGGAAAGAAAGCAAAAACGAGAAGTTATTAGTATTATTTCTCCTTTCGTCATCAGATTATAAATATATATTTCCTTGAGTATGATTGGATTAGAAATAAAACCAATAAAAAATTGATCGTTTTTTTTTCTTGTTCTGCATATGTCAACTGAAGAAGACAAATTTTCAGATTTTCATTCCTCTCAGAATATTTATTTGAAATTATGATGAATTTTTTTCAAAGCAAAAACAAAATCATCTTGTGTAATCGATCGTAATCGATCCGTTTTTGTCACTTTCTCTTGTTGACATGACTCAACAACACGTTGCATTGCAGCTTGTCGACAGATTTCATTGATATCACTTCCCGTACAATGCACTGTTTGTTGAGCTAATTTTTTCAAATTGACATTCGAATGAAGTTCTTCAGTTCGTAAGATTAAACGAAAGATTTTTGCACGTTGTTTTTCATTGGGCAATGGAATATGATATCGAGTTGGCATTCGACGAAGTATGGCCGCGTCGAGATCTTGCACACGATTCGTAGCACCTATGATCATAATTCGATTCGATGTAGGATCGTGTGCATTGGTTTCTAAGCCATCCCATAGAGTCATAAATTGTGTTTTGATCTAATCGAAGAAGAAGAAGAAGAAGAAGAAGATCGAATAGAAAACAATACAATCGATGAAATTTTACCATTCGAGTCGATTCATGGTCATCTTCTTGACGTATTCTCATGAATGAATCGATTTCATCGATGAAAATAATTACTGGTTGAAGTTTTTTAGCGAGAGTAAATATAGCTGCTGTTCGTTTTTGTGATTCACCGTACCATTTATCCAGTAACGATGTCACTTGTAGATTAATAAAATTTGCTCCTGCTTCTTTGGCAATTGCCTTTGCAATCATTGTTTTACCACAACCTGGTGGTCCGTAGAGTAGAACGCCTTTAGCTACGGTTAACAATTTCGATTGTTGAAATAATTCTGGATGTTGTAATGGATAGATAACTGTCTGTCTAAGATCATTAATAATTTCGTCTAAACCTCCGATATCATTCCAAGAAATATGTAAATCAAGCGGATTGATTAGATCGGTTAGAATGTACAGTTCGTATTCGTTTAATTCTTGAACGAATTTGTTCGACAGATTCAATCGTTTGGCAAGTAGTTCTGCGTTTTGTTTTTGTCGTTTTTTATCTTCATTCGTTGGATCAAGATAGGTCAAAGCTGAACGAAATAAATAGTAACTAAATACAAATGAACCCACCAAGATCAAACCACGACTAGTTAGTGAAGCAATTAATGAACGTGTTCTCGGATCTTTTAGATTTATAATCATAGTATTCAACTTCTGAAAAAGCACAAAAGAGACAAGTGTTTTCGTTTGACGAACGCTTCTTTGTTTTTATTGATTTATTCACAAGAAAAAAGACAGAGAGAGACTAACAACAAGACATAAGAGAGATATAGATTAAATACAATGTCTACCAAGCCGAACCAGTATTTGCCAAACGACGAATACGTCTGAATAAATAAAAAAAACAAACGAAAATTTGAATAAAAATAAAAATCTCTTTGTTTTTTTTTCTCAAACCTGGTATTTCGATCTTGATCTCGAATTTTTTTGTCCATTTCGGCATCTGTAAGTGTTTCCAAAAATGGACAATATTGTTCGGCATCATGATTTGTTCGTGTCGCAACATCGACCGTTGGCATCGGCGTTTCGCTATAAGAAAACGTCTTATGATGCCAACTTAATTGTCCTCGAATGCTATAGGCAATTGCCGTCACAAACTCCCCACCGAGACCTAATTCCGACGCGAGAACACGTGCAAATTCCTCTGGACTATTTGATTTATCAGACATATCCCATTCGAATTGATCGACTAGACTAACATTTCCGACATGAATATTCAACTAAGCAAAAAGAAAATCAGAAAGATAAATATTTAATTTTCATGTTCTACTTTGATTGTAATCCGTTGATCAGTGTTATCTTCGAGAAAATCATTATGATGAGAATCTAATTGTTGACGAATAGCTTGTGCTATTGCCGGAACAAATGCGACTGTATTTAAATCGAGATCATCGCAGAGAATTTCAGCGAACATTTCAGGTGTTATTAATTGTTCTAGAATTTCATAGGAAATCATTTCGATGGACAATTGAAGTTTTGGTTTTTACCGTTTTTATTCCAAGTGAATGTGTCACGAAGTTTTTGTCCTTCGATTTCCATGTCGAGTCGAATCGGAACAAGATCTTCGTTTTGCTGAGCATTTTCAAGCGCTATTGTCGCGTCGGTATAATCGAAACTGAATTGACAAAGAATTGTTTTTCTATGAAAACTCGAAAGTTTTCGTTTTACCACAAAGGAAAAGTTTTCTTTTTCGTTGTCGTTCGATTTCGATTGATCGGTGTTGCAGCTGGTACTGCATCGAGATGATGAGAATTCGTTGGAAATGTTGGCACCCATGCTGATCGTTTCGATTTATCCCTTGACAAACAAAACATTCAAGTTGTTTTTTTTCAACAATTTTTTTCTGAAATCTACCCTCTTGATGCCGATGAATCGTTGTTCAATGTCAATGCGCGATATTTTTCATCGTCACCATTCAAAATTTCATCGACTTCATTCGCGCGTAGCAAGGTTAAGTTCGTTGGCAATGAGGACTCGGAACAACCGAGTTCGATCAGCCATTTACGTTCTTCTAATGAGATCATTCGACGCCATAATGATGGATAGCGTTTGTACAACGTGCCACGAAATAAACGAAGATAATTGCCAACCTAAATTCGCGAAATTGAAGATCGAATTGAAGAAAACAACAACAACATACTTCAGAGCCAATGTACATTTTTTCTTGATTACCAGGAAATTGAAATGGCACTGGCCGTTCTCCATATGTTTTCATTAGTGGATTTGCACTTGCTGCTGGCTTTTTGGCTGATGCCATGGTGGAATCTGTCTGAAAAATGTCAAATCATTGAAGAGAAATCTTTGATTTTCCTAACTAATCATACCTCTACCATCTGAATTCAATACAAAGACACACAGAATAGAATGAACTAACTTTTCCTTTTCCTTCTTTTTCTTCTTCTTCTTTTCTCTACAATTTATCTAAACCAATCGGTCAAACATGAATAGATGTCACTGGACAACAGATTAGTTTCTTTTATTTAATCATCAAAAAAAAGACCTAAAATGCTACAAAAGAGACTTTCACGAGTTAACTGCATGCTGCAATAAAAATATTGAAAATCGCAAGTATGAATAAAAGACATATGATAGCATTGTCAATATAATCAAGTTTATATTGTTTATATTGATCATTTAAATCAATTCGCATGACATACATTAAAATCATACCTAAAACCGGAAAGAAAAGGAAATTCATCAATATTTTTAGAATTTAAACAAGAAAATCACAAAAATAAGATTAATTAAAAAAAGAAATATCGGCAATATGATCGATGAAAGATGAAGAATTCGATTGAGATTTGTCGATGAATAATAATAATAATCGAATAGCATTTGAACGAATCCTAGACGACGACTAGACTTCATCAGGTCATCTCGAAGTTTTCTTTTCTTTTCTTTTCTCTTTCTCTCTTTGAATCAACTTACCAATACAAGCTGTTATTAAAACCGAGATTATTCCAAGAAAGACTTGTGTACTATAAAACGGATGTGTTGAACCTTGTTTAAGGACATGTTTTAATTGCACACTATTACTCATGATGATTATCTAAGAAGAAGAAAACCTTTCGATCAAGATCAATATGCATAATTGTTATTGTCTCGCTATTAGGAAAACGACGTCGGCTATTATTAATAGTCGATTCGTGATAGAGAGAGACAAAAACGTGCACGTACTAGTAGACACAGGATTGTCATTGCTGTTTTTTTCAATGTATAAAATCGAATTTCTAAGAGAACGGTAGGCGGTTGCTAAAAATCGAGATATTTTTTTGAGAATACGAGAAAAAAAAACTTTCGATCGATTACAGTTTTATCCGGTGTACGTAATGCTGATGGTAGATAACGTTTGTAATCAAATCGACGACGTTCACCATCGGATTCTCCACGATCTCTATCCAACATAGCAGACTAAAGAAACAAAAATAGAATCATATACGTATCTATTTATTTATGTGATTTAATTTTTTTTCTGAATCCTTAGCTAACTTCTGTTCGATTGATTTACCTGACTCAATTCAATACCGTGTTGATCGTCAAGAGACATAATTTATCTAGATAGAACAAAGATTTTGTGTCTGTTATCAGTAGCTTGTTATTTTTTATATGTGTGTGATCGATCACAATTATCCTCTGCCAGACTAGAAGAAGGGAGAGAGAGACAGAATAATAACTGTGGTCTTCCGAAGAATGACGCGAGAGAAAAATATATGTGCAAATATGCGTTAGTTATGAAGGACAATTGATAGAGAGAGAAGGGAGGGTGGAGAGAGAAAAATACGTGCGGTGGTTCTTTTTTTTTCTATACACATATCGACGAGAAAAATATTTTTATGCACGAAACTACATGTGCTTCAATGAGATACAGTCTTCAGACGACACATTCGTTTCGTTTAAAGATTGATAAATATATTAAACGAAGTGAAATTTCAGTTCTAGATGACATTGATATTTGTTGAAAATAGTATACTAACCGCAGATAATTGTCTTTGACTTTCGATGGTTTCATTGTCAATTGTGGTTTGATTTGGAATGACTATTTGTGATTCAGTATTGTCCATTGATTGAGCTCGTCGATTAGCCAAAAACACGTATTTGTCGGGATATAACGTGTCGGGATAGTAGATTTTTCGTAAAAGATCTTTTTGTTCCGGATTGTTCTCATTGTTGTTCGCAGTTTCGTCATTCATTATTATTTTTTCTTTGCCTAAACAACAATTTATTTGAAAGAAAATTGAATTAGATTTTAAGAATAAAAGATTGTTTACACGTGTATCGATCGTTTAGTAACTAATTGAAAGCAAATTTGGCATGTGCAAACCTATACAATAATGATTGGACTTATGACTATTGCAAATACTAATATATGAGAAGAAGAGAGAGAGAGAGAGTGAAAAGGAAAAAATTTCGTATGTTTTTTTTTCTCTCTCTCTGTTTTACCTTTGTCCTTATCACTCGATATTTTCTTTTTGGCTGGTATCAAGGATCAATTTATTGTCAAAAATTTTTATTATGAAAGTAATTGATTTTTCACTCTATCGAGTTTATTTCGTCGACTTTGAAGAATCGGATGATCTGAAGATAAGGATTGTTCTCCATTTTGCACGGCTAGTTCGTAATATGAACATGCTTTCGAATAGTTTTTCATATTTTCATACAACAAACCAATATTACTATATGAAGCACCTAAGTCAAGATGATCGGGAGGAAGTGATTGTTGACTAATTTCAAGATCTTTTTCGTAATATGACAATGCTTTGTCATATTCACCCATGTTTTTATACAAGTTTCCCATGTTATTATAAGTAGAACCTAAACCAGGATGATTGGGAGGAAGTGATTGCTGTTGAATTTCAAGTGCTCTTTCGTGATACGAAAGTGCTAAAGCATATTCATGTAGGTTTTTATATACTAATCCGATGTTGTTGTAGACCATTGCTAAATTAGGATGATTCGATGAAAGTGACTGTCGCCAAGTTCGAATTGCTTTTTCGTAATATGAAAGTGCTGAAGCATATTCGTTCGTGTTTCTATAGACTTCACCAATGTTGTTGTAAGTAGCAGCTAAATCAGCATCATCTGGAGAATATTTTTCAAAGATTTCGATGGATTTTTTATAGAGTCTGATGGCTTCTTTATATTCTGCTTGATTGTCTTTACAATCCCCTAATCGACAATAGAGTCGTCCATGTTTACTTTCGTCTGTTTCTTGTTGTAATAGAATTTGGTAAACTTCTTCTGCTTGCTTTGGTTTACCCACTTTCTGCAGAACTGCACCCAATCGATACCAACCTTGTTCATTCGGACATGTTTCTTCTCGTATACGTTTTGTTAACATTTGAAGATCTTCGTCATTGTCATTGGTGAGTTCTAATTCTACTCGAAAGAGACGTTTAGTCTCGTCTTCGATTTGTTTGATGTCTCGAATACGAAATACAGTATGCATTGCAAAGAGAACCTCGTTTTCTTGATCTTTATAAGCACCGACCTCGGAAACTGAAGCAAAAGGTGCTGTTGATTGTTGTGAATCGATCTTCATGGTAAATAGAACACCTATCATATCAGCATTTGCCAGAGCACATTGAGCAAATTGCATCGAAACCTTTTCTACCATACTGGTAGATAGAAAATTGTTAAAAGCAATTAAACCACCTTTCGTTTGTGACACTTTTTGAAATTCATCTTTGGGCATACCTTGTCCGCGGTAGACTGTAAATATTTTCTTTGATTCGATATTGATAAATTGTTGTTGATGTAATTCATCAATTTGCCGATGAAGATCACCGATAAAGAATCCCATTTTGATGATAACTTCGATGTTAGATAATCGTAATGCTCGATTGAGCATAGGATAGAGAAAGGATTCGAATGTGTACCACCATATTGGAGTTTGTTTTCGATAGTCTTGTTCGAATTTGTCTACCTCAGCCAATTGATATTTGCTCGCTGTTTCGAATAGTTTTCGACAGTAACGAGTCAAGTCAAGAATATGTTTATCTTCGAATTCGATCACCAAAAATATTTCTTTGATGATCTGAGTATACATAAACATCGGATCTAATCGATCTAAATTCACTTTTGATGAATCAGCATCATTTACTGCTACTACACTAAAACCAAGAGCATTTCGTTCACGTTCTTTCGCTGATTGTTTAAGTGTATCACAGATTAATTTCATATCTGTATATACGCCTTTAATTTTTGACCAATTTCTAGTCCATTTTTCATGATATTGTTTAGTACCACAGATAATAAAAATAGAATCTACTTGAGATATATCATGTATATGCGGTACAATATGATTGCCAATGTAACCTGAAATAATCATGCATACTTTATCTTCGATGTTTTCTTGTAGAAATTGTATGCATTCATCTTCGTCTGTGAAAATGTTAATAGTGTTTATCAGTCGACGTAAATGAGTGAGAGTATTTTGACAATCTTCGTCTTTCTCATCGAAATTACTATCCAGCCAAATAAGAAGAACATTTTCGACCATTGCCATATTAATTCACCGATATATTGCGTAAAACGGATGAATGTTTTTTTCCTCCTTTAGTTGTCATAGTGATTTCTCGTTTCTTCTGTCAAAATCACGTGGAATTCAAAAATACATTGCGTTGATCAATGTTTTCCTTTTTTGTTTTATTTGTTAAATGAAATACGAATGTTATTATCGAAAAGAAAAAGAAAGGTAGGCTAAGTCTACCCGACATAATAATAAAAAAATCAACTACATGCGTAATTGCACAGCAATAATGAATGAAGAAAAAGTCCAAGTTAAAAAAAAGAGAAATTAATTGTTCGGTTTTCTATTGAGCAGTTGATTTGGCACGTGAAAGAATTTCACGAGAGACGATTAAACGTTGAATTTGAGCTGTACCTTCATAGATCTAAAAAAAAAGAAAACTCGATATTCTCCGAATAGAAAAACATAAAGAATTCACATACTTGAAAGATTTTAGCATCACGCATAAGCTTTTCAACTGGATATTCACTATTAAATCCATTGCCACCAAAAATCTAATCATATTTCAATCAGTATTACAAAAGAAAGAGAAAATATTCATGTTTTGCATACTTGTACTGCATCTGTGGCTGCCTTATTGGCAACATCAGCTGCCAAAGCTTTAGCAATTGATGCATGGTAGGTATTTTTTTCCCCTTTATCAACATGCCAAGCAGCTAAATGTGTAACTAATCGAGCTGATTCAATTCCAATCGCCATGTCAGCAAGCATGAAAGCTACGGCTTGATGTTCAGCAATAAATTTGCCCATCGTTTTTCGTTGTAAAGAATATTGTGTTGCTTCATCTAATGCACGTCGAGCAAGGCCAAGTGCACCAGCAGCAACCGGTGGTCGTGTTTTATCGAAAACTAACATAGCAACTTTGAAACCTTCACCTTCTTTACCAAGAACGTTGGCAGCTGGTACACGCATATCTTCAAATGTAATACCACGCGTGTCTGAAGCACGTTGACCCATATTCCATTCCTACGATTGTACTCGAGAGATTCGAAAAAAATTTTCTTTCGAATGAAAAACAACAGACTTTACGACCACGTGTTAAACCTGGACTGTCGGCTTCAATGGCGAAAGCAGTAAACGCTTTGCTAGCTGGTGCTTTTGGATCAGGATTTGTACGAGCCAAAAGAAAGAACCAATTAGCAACGCCTCCATTTGTAATCCACATTTTTTGCTAGAAAATAGATTCTTGAGTTCGAAAAAGATTTCAAATGCATCACCTACACCATTGACAATATATTCATCGCCTTTCTTTTCAGCGCGTGTTTTGATTCCAGCTACATCGGAGCCAGCAACAGGTTCTGTGACACAATATCCCTAAACACTTTGATAACAAATTGATTCAACTTCTTAACATGAATACATACACACATCAATGGTTCGTCGATCATACGACCTAAGAATCGTTTCTTTTGTTCATCATTACCAGCAACAATCACAGGAGCCATCTAAGCACAAAGAAAAACAATGCAACTGATAGCTTGAACATAAGCTTTGAAATTACGCCGAGTGAATTAGCTTCGATAGCTGTTTGAATACCAGTACAACTATACAAATATAGACAAAAACGATGAAACAGATCAAATCGATTACGTTCTATTTTTACCCATAAGCTAATTCTTCAGTGACAACACACGAGTCAAGAATGCCAAGACCCAAACCACCTTTTATATAAAAATTCCAATATTAAACTTTTTTTCTTCAACAAACAAACCGTATTTCTGTGGAATGTGTGTATTGATTAAGCCGAGTGCATGTGCTTTTTTCACAATTGGCCATGGGTACTTAAAAAATGTCATCGTGACCACACCTCCAAAAAGTGTCAATCTCAACGTACTTCTCCGGTTTTATCATAATGAGCAGCTACTGGAATGATTTCTTCTCGTGTAAATTTTCGAGCCAATTGTTGCATTTCCTTTTGTTCAGAGCTCAATTCTTCAAATTGAACGGAAAAAAAAACAAATTTTATTAAACATTCTTCGTTGATATTTATTTACCGAAATTGAGTCCGCCGGAAGATGCAGCTTCATGATGTGTTTGTCTCAAATGTTGAACCGAAAGTCTCTATTCGAAAACGTTCAATCATAAGTACAACAAATATTCTCTTTTCTCACCACTGACGACGGAAGTTTAGTTAAAATTGCTCGTGAATGTTGCATATTTATCTTATCGTTATTGAAAGCGAAATGATTTAAATAGAAGAAGAAGAAGAACTTTGAACTCGAAACGAAAAGTACGAAAGTATCAACGACAAACAATGGATGGCCAATCAAGAAACTCGAGCTAGACTCCGCGTTTTATTGGTGCATCGTCATACCAATTACGTGAGCGGTTTTTTCTTATTATGCATTTCTTTTCTTTTCCTAGTCTTTTTTTTTGAATTGAAAAACCTTTGTCAATGTCTGCATTTCTACGCACAATCGCTACGAATTCGTCGTCGAATGGCAATACAAATGATTTAGGCAAACGTATAGCTAAATGGGCGTTAATTATCGGTGTACCGACAGCAGTTTGCGTCGCAGCGTACCTTGTCTATCGACAACAACAGGAGCAAGCGAAAAGATCTGCAGGTAGTCGATCACCTCTGCCAACACCATTGACGAAAACAACTTCAGATTCGACAACAGTCGATAGTCGACCGAAGGTATTGACTTGCTCGATTGACTGAATTCAAATCTGTGTTTGATAGAATCGTTTAACATTGGCAATTGAATTGAAAAATGAAGGAAATACAAGATATCGTGAACAAAAATTTAGCGAAGCTATCGAAGCTTATACAAGTACGCAAGATATTTTTAAAAAATCATGATCTTTTTTTGACAATTTCCTTAATTTTACAGAGGCCATTGAAACATGTCCACCGGAATCAACTGAAGAACTTTCACAGTTCTATCAAAACCGAGCTGCCGCTTGGGAATCATTAGTAAATTCGTACATTTTCAATTCAAAATCTGTTTGTTTGTTTTTTTTTCGTAGAAAAACTATGAGAAAGTCATCGAAGATTGTTCGAAAGCCATCGAACTCAATCCGAAATACACGAAGTGTATTCAACGTCGTGCACGAGCAGCTGAAACTATTGGAAACTTAGAATTAGCTCTCGAAGGTTGCCTTTCATTTGTCACACTTCCTAAAACAAAACAAACAAACTTCTCAATCTAGATTATTCTACTGTTTGTTTTCTTGATTCATATCAACCTGCTTACATCATGGCAGCCGATAAAGTTCTTAGTGAATTAGCTAAACGTTACATTGAAACATTACCACCTGTAAACGAAAACGAAATCATTTCTTGTCATACGAATTTTGCTTTCAGAGTACTGCCGAACTATCGACAGATTTTGTTCGTACGACATTAAACGAATTCGAAAACGATCCTATCTTAGATCCAGTTTTTATCAATGAAGTTCGTACAACTCAAGCCAATAGTCCATTAGCACGTGCTTTTCAAGCATTCGACGAAGGTCGTTTCACTGATATTCCATCACTATGCACACAAGAACTTGAATCATCGAATAATTCACTTTATGAATTGCAAACTTTACTACTTCGAGGTTCAATTTATTTACTCATGGGTAGTTATAGTGAAGCTGTAGCTGATTTCGAAGCTGTGATTAATAATCCCGATGCAACTGAAAAGGTTTTGAATGATGCAGAAATACGAAAAGCCAAAAACACACAAGTTTTTATAATCTAGATGAAAGTTAATGCGGAATTAAAACGAGCAAATACGAAAATTCATCAACGTGATCTCGAAGGAGCCATGTACGAATACGATCAATGTGTAATAAGACATCCAAATGATTGTTCGCCACGTGTTCATCGTGGAATGGTTTGTTGATTTGAACATTTCATTGTCTCATTTTCATCGAATTCTATTCAGCTTAAAACATTAATCGAAAGTTTTTCGGAGGCTCACGATGATTTCGTTGAAGCATTGAACATTTCTCCAACAAATCTTCGTGCTAAATATCAGAAGTTAATCAACGATGCCAAACTTGGTGCCAAGGAAAATAATCGCGATCGTATTGAACAAGCACTCAGCAGTTTCGAAGAATATTATGATACATGCAAAAATGATCTTTACTATGCACTTGCTTTAACATCGGTAAAACAGAATTAATTCAATAAATTTTGATTGTTTTCTTTTTCGCTTTAGTGTTATTTGGACAATGAACGTAAGGAAAAAGCACTTGAATATTTGAAAAAATTCGTTAAAGAAATTCCTCAAAATCCAACATTAATGGCATTAAAAGCGTTCGTCGACATACTGTTATAGAATTGAAAAAGAAAAAAACATATTCATTTCTTTCTGTAGAAATACATTAATGGCTAATGATCCATCAAATAAAGCGGAAGCTGAACAACTCTATCTCGATGCATTAGAATTAGATCCGTCGAATGAAACAGTTTTGACAATGTTTGCAATCTTCAAATGCAATGGGTTCTATTTTATTTTGTTGAGATTTTCATTGGCGATTAACTTCTTGTTTTACTTTTTCTATTAGAAATCAATTCGAAGATGCAGCCAATCTCTATGAACGTGCAATTCAGGGCACACGTGGCGAAGAAAAACTTCTTCAATATGCCGCTTTACTCTACGCTATTCGTGCTCAAGGTCGAGCGGTTAAACGTCTTAATTTAAATTTTCCGGGTGGTTTCCCTCAACCCGGTGCTGTTCCGAACTGGATGGGTGGCATGGCTTAGATACGAACATATAATTCTCTTAATTGTTTTTTTCTTCCGTTAAGAAAACAAGGGAAAAAAAAGAAAGAATTACGTTTTTTTTTCTTTTTTTTCTTCTCTTCTCTTCTTCTTGATATATATGACTAAACAAGAACAAAAAAAAACAATAACAAAAAACAACAAGACATAAATCCAATTTTCGTTTAATTAAAAAAAAAGAAGAAGGAAGAATTTATAATTGATTGTCACAACTTCTGTTTTATCTCAAGAAAAAGCTTTTGGCATGAATTTGTCATCGTCTACGTTATGTAGATCGAGAATATAAATGTTCTTAAGTAATACAACTTCAGTAGTCGTTTTTTTTTGTGTTCCTCTTCAACTAATAATAGAGAAATATATATTTATATATATATAGTATTGATTATTTCGGAAGTGAGAATAACCGTGCAGATTCTTTTTTTCTCTTCTTCTGATAAGCTTTATGGATTTCCGTTTGAACGTCAACATGTTTAGATAAGTCTATTCGTCTTTTCTTATTTTATGATGAGTTTTGTTTGGCTTTTAAAATGTCGGAAGAAGAATATTGTGTTCAAAAGAAAAGAAAAGAAATGAGAAATTTAATAAATATATCACTGTTTGATTTTCATGATTAAAATCTTTTAAATCTCAAGAGACATTCGAAATAAGCACAATAGGTCTTTAGGTTAATTGAAATTATTACGTTGAGATTCTGTTTTTCTATACACAAAGGTATGCTTTGTGATCATTATTTAAATGCATTTTAAAGAAAAGATTTGTTTCTCTCATTCTCTTTGTTTCCACCTCGATACACTTTTCTGTTTCATTTTGCAATTTTTGAGACCATGCAATATGCCTTGATATATACTCCTAAATGAAACGGCAATAGATCTTGTTCATTCATGTCTTCATCTAACAAAAAAAAGCAAAAGACGAAGAAGAAGAAGAAAGAAAGAAAGAGAAAAAAGGAAAGAAAGAAGAACTGGCTTGGTAACCTCGTCTTTCGACCGTTGTGTCGCTTGTCGCAATATTTTCTCACGCAAGAGAATCTGGTAGACTAGCTATCCTTTTCTTCCTGGTGTCACACAACGAGATAGAAAATAGAGAGAAGGGGCCAGAGAGAGAGAGAGAGAAGAAAACCTATATAGGGAAAGAGAGACAGGGAGAGACAAAACGGTTAACTCAAAGAGAAACGAGAATATAACAAGGAAAAACAATCATTTTTCTGATGATTATAATTTTGTTCGTTGTATATGCATACAACTGTTACTTGTTGTTTGATGATGTCAAAAAAACAGCATCAATACGACGATGTGATAATGAATCGGTCTGTCTATAAATATTATTAAGGCACGCCGAAAACATTAAATGCGTAGAAGAAAAGATTTATGTTTGTAGTTAATTGAACATTACTCATCAATTTTTTTTGAGAAGAAAGAGACACAAGGCTTAATATAGCAATGACATTATTTGCTAACAGGTAAACTATAAAGTCTCATGTTCGTTTCTTTTCCTTCGTCTTCATCTTTTCCTCTTACAACTAGTAGTTGCCTAGTATTTCTACGGACAGGGTCCTCGTTTTTTTCTTTTTCTTCTTTCTCGGTATATGTCAGTAACAGTAGTCTTCAAATGAAATAAGTTTTTTTTTCTCTGTTTTACATAAGATGAGCAGCAGCACACACACACGCATACACATACAAAGAAGGAAAATCTTATTGAATATCTAATTCTTCCCGTTTTTCTTTCTCCGTGGTTAAGATAAGTCATTCGCTGTCACCATTTGTCTCGGTTGATTTTTACCCCTAAAGATTCACACTCTCTTCTCTTCTAGATGACATATCAAAATTAAAATGCTTCGACAAAAAGTTTACCTAACTGTTCTATTCGGTTTTATATTTCAAGTTTTTTTCTCAACCAAAAATACATTAGCTATTGATGAAACACAACCATTGCCAGTTACCAATCGAACTGATTGTGAAACAGCATCGATCGATGAATTTCCGAAATTATTCTTTACCAACGAACAACGTCGTCGTGGCGGTGTTTTAGTACATATCGCATTGATACTCTATTCATTCGCAGCTATTGAAATTGTTTGTGATGATTATTTTGCATCGGCACTCGAAAAAATCAGTTACAATTTAAATCTAACTCCCGTATGTCAATTATCGAAAACGAAAAAAAAAACAAACAGATAACATGATTATTTTTTTTGCCTTTGAAAGGATGTCGCAGGAGCAACATTTATGGCTTTGGCAACATCGGCTTCGGAATTCTTTACATCGATTGTTGGCGTTTTCTTTGTGAAATCTGACATAGCTTGTAAGTTTTAGTCACGACAATTATGGAGAAACTAATCGGAAGTAGGAGGTTCTTTTGCTGCAAAAGAAAAAGGAATGGCAAAGGAAATTTCGCTTGAAATGATAACTAAAACGATTCATTCGAATGTATATCCTCACTAAATTTGTTTTTTAAGTGGGTACGATTGTCGGTTCAGCTGTTTTCAATGTTCTATTTGTTATTGCTCTATGCGCATTAATATCAACAACCGTATGTGAATTAGATGCCTATCCCATCGTTCGAGACGCTGGTTTCTATTGTATTGCTGTTGCTGTTCTATTTACGATTATCTACGATCAACGTGTTTATTGGTACGAAGGTTTAGCACTTGTTTTACTCTATGTTGTTTACGTATTGATCTTAAAATTTAATGATCGAATATCGCGACTTGTTCGAGGTCAACCTTCGAATCAAAATCCACGTCGATCAATTGATTGTCATGTTGAACAATTACAAGCTTTGAATGATACGAATTTGGAATTAGAAAGTCATATGGCAACTCGTGCACGATCCGTTTCCGAATCCGTGATGATGAATACGCATACAACAATGGTAGCAGGAGGAACAACAACAACTGAAACAGGATATATGAAACGACGATCAACATATAAACCATGCAGGAAACGTCTTAAAGATACGCCAGATAATCATCAAATTGTGGCTAATGCAACTGAAATCTTCGATCCATTGAAATTACCAACAAAACGATATAAAATTTTAAAATGGATTTTAATGTATCCTGTTCGTCTACTCATGCATATCACTATACCGGATTGCCGTAAAGACGTTTTCCATAATTATTACATGTTAACCTTTGTTATGTCAACTATTTGGGTACGAAAAAAAAACAAAAAAGATTTTTCTTCTATCGTTTGATTTCAGGTTGCTGGTTTGGCTTATTCTCTTGTTTGGCTCGTCGTTATTGTTGGTTATACATTAAATATTCGAGATAGTATTATGGGCTTGACAATTCTTGCTGTTGGCTCATCGATCGAAGAAATCTTTTCTGCTATTGTCATGACGCGACGTGGCCATCCGGAAATGGCCATAGCTGGCTCAATAGGCTCGAATGTATTCGATATTCTCATGGGTCTTGGCATTCCATGGTTATTTCGAAATCTCATGAGATTTACTTATCAACCGCCGGCATTAGAAACATTTTCATTGACAAACAAAGCCGGTGCACCTCTTCTACCATCGGCCGATGAAACATTCGCCAATTTCGAAGATAATTTGCCATTCTACGTTGAAATTCATTCACGTGGTCTTGTCTATTCAACAATTGTTCTATTTGTTGCTTTAATAATATTTCTACTAACATTCTTTATTAATCGATGTCGTTTAACCAAATTATATGGCGTTTTTTTAATATTTATTTGGCTGTCAGTTATAACAATCATGTGTTTATTCGAAATGAATATATTCGGTGTTGTTCATCAAGAAACATGTCGAAGAAAAATTTAATAAACAAAACGAATGAGAATAGTTTGTTTGTTTTTTCTCTCTCCTGTCTATGTTTTGTATATGTATTCATGTCAAACGAATAATATTAATACGAAATCTAATCGTAATTATATTTCGTGTAAAAAGCTCTTTCTCATTCGAGCTTAATGTTCGTTAAAAGGCCGAGACAAATTGATTATAGGAAAAGCAAATTGCATTTTGAGATAGAGAAACTCTAAAAGCTTTTTTTTTAGAAAGCTTCATTATTCACTTCACTACTTGTCGATTATTTTATCATAATATAATAAGCATCATTCACATTTCCCTTAAGATTAAAATAAGATGAGACAAACATACACACACAAAAAAAAACAACAACTACTACTAACACACACATTGACTGAATAAATTTGTCGTAATCATTCTTTTCTGTATCTCAACGATAGAGTTCATCGACTATCTCAAGTATTCTTCTCATTTAATCACTCGATGAAGTCGTATAAGTATTTGCTACGGCCATTTCTTTCTTTTTTTTTTGTTAATTTAATCAATGTCCGAACAAAAGGAAAGCAAGAATGTTAATTAAAATTATCAACTTTTTTTTTTATTCGTTAAATTATACTAGAAATTGGTTTGTACGACAAAGGACGTTGAAAGAACACGATTCGATCGATGAGAAAATATTTCACTGCACGCAGTAGTCGACACGGTTTGTTAGCAAATAAATATTGACAAAAACTCGAAAATAAATCTGAACATGTTAGCGGAGGTTTACCACCTGAAATAAAATAAAAGAACATAATTCAAATCTGAATGAAATCATTACCATTGATATAACGAACAAAACAACAGGCATCATAGTGTCTACCATCAATAAGATAATAATACGGTAGATGTAAACGATATTGAAACGATTTCGATTTATAAAATTGTATGGCTTGTTTATTCGAATGGAGAACATGCAAATAAATCGCTTTACATGTCGGATTTGCTACTACTTTTTGTAATAATCTGTCGAATAAATGTCCAGCTAGACCTTGTCGACGATAGTTTCTTGCAATACCTAAGATTAATATGTAGCACACCGTTGTTGTCGATGAAAAAGATTTATTTAATATTCGTTGATCTTCATGATTACAATTTTGTATTGGAAGTAGATTGGCAACGATTAAACCGAGAAGTTGTTGCGTTTGAATATCACATATGCCGAGAGAAAAGTATTTGTTCTCTTGAACAATATCATCATACCATTGATCGGCATAACGAACTGGAAAACATTCTTGACACAGAGTTTTCACTTCATGTTGATCACCTGGTTTGAGAAAACGAAATGTGAATGATGAGTCGAAATTGAGCGTTGTCGACATAGGCGACAAACAATATCTAAAATAATGATAACTATTATTTATTCATAAAAACTAATTTTAAAGCACCTTAAAAATATTTTTGAAAGACATGCGAATCCTAGATAATAAAGATGTGAATCTGACTAAAAAAAACGAAGCGTGTAATGTCTAAACAGATGAATACTGTTCCCCGTAGATGATCAGCCGATGAGGTTCATCGACAAGATCATCTTGTTGACTGTGAAAGATTCCTATTCCACTCGTTAATTGTCCTTCAGTAGTAAGAGAAATTTCCTGAAAATTATCCAAAGCTGTGAGAATAGAATTATCAGCTGAATCGAGTTGACCAACGCCTGCTGTATTCATTTCAATATCCGATTGTAGATCACCGGCATATGGCGAATGATCTCGATGTCTCGACACGAAATTCAATTCGTCTATGAATGATTTTCGATGTGTATCTAAACAAGCAACTGAAATCGGAGAATTATCAGTCAGTGGGACCGGTTGTTGAACGGTAATAACTCCACAGTAATCGCGCAGCGAATTGACCTGTGTTGTTAACATATTCATACCGGCACGCATGATTTGACTGGGATTACGTAGAGATGAAACTGTTTGAACACGAATTGTATTCAAACGTTGTTGACCTGTCTCACGAATCGATTGAAAATAGGTTCCAGCATAGTGAACACTCGTTGTGAACAATTCCGATGCTCGACCCATGTGTTCACTGACATGTTGAACGCCAATACGAAGTTTATCTCGAACTTGTTCGAGCGTACCACTGATATTTGCAGCTGCTATGGACAACCATTGATTTAATTCGAAATTTGGCGGCGTTCGAGCTGCACTATTTGGTGTCATTGTTGGATAGATAGGCGGTGTTTTCAAATGTTTGTGAGAATAGTACGATGTTCGTGGTACAATCGTACAAAGTAGACCGGCAATCAGTGACAGAACAATGCCGAAACTCAACGTATAAATCATATTCCAAATCGCATGTTTTTGAATGAAATTTTCAACGATAAATTCATGTTTGTATGTCATATTTCCGAGTATATTTATTCCCATACAAGAAATCGATGTTTGTAGACCGGCTCGTACTCGTGTTATGGTTAATTGATTGGAATTCAATGCATGAAGAATATGTTTCGTTCGAGCTGTCAATGGACCTGACAGAACAGTTAATTTCGAGTAGATTGGCTCGTGAGAATCAAATAAAAGAAGATCAATATCCGATGAATTAATTGCAGCTAGTTTACCAAAAGGTGTCGACCAGATGATAATCGGAGGTGGATACGCTTTGATCGGACAAGTAAGAGTAATTGTCGACAAACGTACGTAGGATTTTCGTTGAGATTCAACTGAATAACTCGGCAATGAACAATTTACATTTGATAGAATTCGATAGTAATCCGATGAACATTGATAATCCATTGGATTATTATTCAATTGAATATTTCTACCGATGAATAATTCAAGTAGAATACGTTTCAATCGATTATTTCGAAGATCGAGTTTAGTGAGATTTGTTAATGAGAAAAATAATCGTCCATCGAGAATTTCTAATTGATTGAAAGCAAGTGAAAGACTTTGCAATGAAATCGGAAGAGAAACTGTTGTTGAATTGAAATATCGAAGTTGATTCGATTGAAAATTCATCCGTCGAATATTCGAAACGACACGATTTGTTCGTGTAATTGAAATCGTTTGAATTTCATTTTGATTCACAGTAACCCAACGAAGTGTTGGCGAATACTGATCGATTTGAAAATGATTCAACCGTGAATGTTTTACAATGATTTCTTGAATGTCATCTTGATTTAAAACTGAATTAATTTGTATTTGTTGATCATTATCACATATCCAAATATATTTGTTTTTCATGTAACAAAAACTATTTACATATGAAAGGACAATTGAGATGTTAATCAAAACAAGTTTAATAAACATCTGAAAAGCAATTCAATGACAATACGAATAAGAAGAAAATGAGGCCGTTTGATTTTCTATTCTAGATTTATTATTTCAAGCCGAAAAAAACAACCACGATTAGTTTGTTCCAAGTGACAAAGAAAAAAAAATAGTATACGAAAAAGAAAAAGCAAGACGGAGATTAAATATCAAGAGAGATAGTTATCTTTTTTTTTCCTAGAGAAAATGCTACGAGCTCAAGACAAATGTCATAGATAAAGTTCTATACACGAAACCAAAAGAAAAATTGAATATTATTATATCTGACAGAAAGAGAAACGCGAATTAGATTCGCTTTTTTTTTACATAACATCAACAAAAAATTCTCGGGGTAATGGATTTGTCATCGCACGTTGAAAGGATTCTTTGCTCGAACGTAGTTTATTCGGCACATCGACTAATTGTCGAGTTTCACTCGCACCAGCGCTGCTCGTCGATGTCGAATGATAAGTATCGGTTAACAACGAATGCGACGGTGATTGCAGCGGCAGATGATGTTTATCGACGAATCCGAATGTTGTCACGCTGTTTTGCCGCATGCTATTCGAGATTAACGAGTCGGCACTACGACGATCGGTCGTACTCGTTTGATCGGACACGGATTCGTAATCTTCGGGCTCTTCGTCGAGTGTCAATTGCGAGAGACCTTGGGAATAAATATCGCCAAAAACGTAGTAGCACTGTTCGGAAAATGTCAATTTGTGAACTGTATGTCGAATGTAGCCGGCTTTGAGCATGGACGATGCGTATTTACGTGCATCATTTCGATTGACAAATCCATCGACATTTTCGAACAGCCAATTGACGAGATCCGAACCGAGAAATGACTTTGGAATGGGAATTTTGAGCCAAATACGATCGCGAATGTCTAAACCTGAATCGGGCTCGGCCATTGCTCGAACGATTGTTTCCATATCGGAGTTAATTGTCAAATTAAGATCGAGACCGAAACGTTCGTTTTCAGTCATTGTGTTGTTCGCACTCGAAATCGTCGAGCTCATGTTCGTTGTCGAATTGAGGACCGACGGGCGATTGTGAAGGAGAATTTGCTGCTGAGGATTTTGATACGTGTTTTGGACGGCTTGAGTGTGTGCGAGCCAGGATAGTGGATCGACGGGACGGGCTTGTTCGTGACGAGGTAATGTGAAATAACCCCGAGGAGTTGGGTCCCAACATTTAGCGACGACGAGTTTAATTGGCCTAGAAAAACACGAAATTTATTGAAAAGTTCGAATCAAAAAGCGATCGTACCCAGGTTTTTGAACGGTTTCACGGAGGATTTTAACGGCATCATCGTTCGATAGACCTTCGAAACTGATGTCGTTCACTTGGAGAATCATATCACCTGGCTCGATTCGACCGTCTTGCGCAACCGCACCTCTGAACACGAGAAATTTCGATATTTTTATTCAAATTTTCGACGGTCTCACCCTTTCATTATCGAGCCAACGTAAATTCCTCCATCACTCGAACCTGTTTTATCACTCTGACCAACGATACTGATGCCAAGAAAGTTGACAGCATCGAGATTCAATGTAACAGTGATGATATTTAACGTCATGGTTGAGTCGGAATTGAGACTGCTGAATGAAGACGCCTGAAGAACACGAAATAGAATTTGATTTCGAAAGGGGAAATGAGACGTACGCGATCAAGACCCGATGGAAGTCGATGTTTTCTTCGACGAGGACGATTTCGACCGTGATATCGAGAGGAAACCGTCGTCGAATCCGTAACCGTCGAATATCTAAACAACAAAAAAATTCACATTCGATCAAAAACAAAATCATTTCACTAACCTATCGTCTTCAGTTTCATCGAGAAACGTTGTCGATTCAAGATCACTACTTGGAAATGCTGAGACATCGTTGATAACTCTCGGTTTGCCCAAGTATCTCTGATAATCAGCGCTATTCGCTGACGCATAACGTCGACTCATACGTTGTAAACGTGGTTGTTGAATGTTAAATGAACTATTCGTGGTCGATGTTAGAATTGTATCATCACGAAAATGATGCGCGTGTTTCGTTGGTTTACTTCCACTGCCACCACCACTCGATGTTGTACTGCCTTCGATCGAAACAAGATAGGCAAGTATACGATCTTGTGTGTCAAATGGGAGAATTTGTTCGTCGTTGACGATTTCTTCTTTGACTTTGCCGATCGATGGATCGTTGGTGGCGAAGAAGAATTTGTATTTTGCACAATTACGATCGAGTGCATTTTTGAAATCTTTTAAACGGGGAACGCCAATTACATTTAATTTGGTTAAATACGGTGGATCTTGATCGTCAATGTAATAGAACACTTTGATTTCGGAATTCGATGCTGGTTGTTCATCGGGTGATTTGCCCGTATCGTCACTCATCATTTACGCAAAAATAAAAGAGGAAGATTACTTGTTTACGTTTGAGTTTCTGTGATTAACAATCTATTTTGTTACGCATTATTTTGAAAATAAAAACGATAGTTATCAGCTGGTATCGATGATGACGATGAGGCGACAAGAAGAGAACAACAACAATAACAAACAAGACAAAAGGTCGATTTCAAACAATGATCATTCATTCAAATAATTTTGATATCAACCAATGACAAACAACGATATATCATTGTACATTTTCTCGAATGCGTACTGTGCATAGAGGGCACTAGTCTAACACCAAATCGTATGTAGGTGTCATTTTCACACATATCGTATCATAAAAATTCACGAACTTTTAGACATCCAACACGGATTCACTGTAACTAAAAAAATGACACTATATCTTCGAGACTATGTTTGATGAACTTTAAACGTTACCGACAACTGAATTTTATTCTCTTTTCTGAAAGAACGTGTTATGTGGCGAAAATTCGCCCGAAAAAATGAACTATAATCTGAACGGCCAAAAGATACACTCGACAAGGCAGGGCACGGCAAGCAAACAATAAACTAATGTAATCTATTCAAGATAAATAATATGACTTTGATCATACCATGATCATTATCGACAATGTATCACTTGTTTAAAATAAATTGAATTGACATTTTAACATCTGACAAGGAAAAAAGGTGATATTTATCGGTAAACGCCGATCGTCATACACTTATATGGTATTTCATCGAATTCGAATATAATCATCAGACACTGCTCGACAATCGAACGATAAGATGTTTTTGCCATCTAAAACCACTTTCGCATCATAATCAAACAATAACATCTTGAGTTTTAGATAAATAATACATGTCATCGAACTCTTTGCCGAATCAACAACAACAATTTGATGATGTTGTATTAACTATTCCTGATAACCGAAGTCCAGAAGAAGTAAAGATAAAAAACAATATATCGATGATAAAGATGTTTGATTTTTAGAAACAATTGGATCTTCGTGGTCAAATCGAACAATCCATGTCAAACAATAAAGAATATACAGAAAGAAAATGTATGGCGTGTCGTTTTCTGGTAGCCGGCCGTAAAGGGTTAATAAGCAGGAGTCTCTCAATACGTGAAGAACGTGGAAAATCAATAGATGATCTTATATGAAGTTTTTTTTTCTTCGTTCGTTTTTCTTTATAAAACTGTTTTTTTTGCTGGAACCTATCAACTTGTTAAGTTTTAACAAGACAAACCTATTCCTTAGAAAACAGTAAAGCATTTTCTTTTCATTTATTTATTTGATTCAAACTCAGAAAATACTCGATCTGTTGGGGATCAGCTCACTAATTACGTTCATTCAGCAAAGTTTTTATCTGCAAATGATGAATATGAAAAGAATTAAGGTGCAGGTTTTTTTACGTATTTAAGAGATGATTATGGTATTATAAGCATTCGATGTTTGGGAAATTTGTCATGAATATTGAAAAGACATGTATTTCTCTTTGAATTTTTATGAATAAGTGAACATTTGCAAATGAAAATCAATAAGAGATTTCTTTTGCTTAGTAGTAGTAAGTTTGTTTGTATCACAGGTAAAGGACTATTGAATATTCAAGGGTAACAAATTTACAAAAAGTTGATTTTTCCTTTTTACGCACGTCGGAACACATAAATCAAATAATAAAATTTTCAACTCATCGTATTAATCAGAAGAAGTAAATAGGAAATTATTTTTATTTCACAATTTCAATAAAATATGCATCACAACTGCTGATTTGTTCTAGTTTCAGTGGATTGATAAAAATAAAGGACGTATTAGCGTATTTATAAGTCCATTTATTCAATCGATAAGAAGAAACAAAAGCACATATTTGTCTAGAAAAGATGTTATCTCATTCTGAACAATAAAAAAAGTCAATATATATCTCTATCTAAAATCACAATTGAACATGCATGGACATCGAATTGATTTACTTCATCTACCGTATGAAATTCTATTAATTATATTCGAAAAACTTCAAAATAAAAATTCATTCGTCTGGTATGCACAGTCGAAAGGCGCATCGCATCACAACGATGATTGTGTCGCATGGAGAAATACCATGAACTATTTCGTTATTGATCAATGGCAACATTGTTACAATCTTTTGACATCGACAAATCATACCACATGCGGAGCTATTCTCACATTTGATAGTGTCCGTCAACACGAATGGAATACATATTATGCAGGAAACATGTGGTGGGCAAAATGATCGTTATATCGCAGAATTGGATACTTCAATTGTTTGAGTATTAATCCGCATAGAGCTGCAATACAATTCAATCGAGAAAATGCTCGTTATGGAGAGTTCGTTGAGACGTTGGTATCATAGAGCGACATCATGTGGAAAAAGAAAAAGAAGAATCAAAAGAAAGGAAGGAGGAACGAGTGTACTTCTGATGAAAGAAATAAAAAAAACATTTTCTGCTATCTTTGTGTATTACTCAATAATTTCATCAGACAGAAAGGATCATTCATTCGACTATTATTGTCATTTCAGTATGCCATCACGAAGTCCACGTTCACGTAGTCGTAGTCCATCACGAAAACATAAGAAAAGTCGTAAACGTTCGCGACGTTCCAGCGATGAACGTTCGCCATCGCCGATAAAATCAGTAAAAAAAGAAGAACAAATGTCAAACGAAACCGATGCAAACAGCTCAGTTTATAAAGCTCGACTTCCATCGGTTATGTTACCACCAGCTTTTTTAGCTAAATTGGATAACAAAGACGACGAAAAAAGTAAATCACCCATCGGTGATCAATCACCAGCTGACACGAATAGTACAGCACCCTCAACACAAACGACACGAGTGCGTAAGAAACGTTTCGCTGACGAAGCCGATCGAGTGTTTCTACCTGGCATGCCAACAAATATTTCTGCAACGAACATGACTGATCAACAACAGAAAATCTACATACGTACGTTAACTATTCATCGAACTAAATCAAACTTTTATTTTTCTTTCTTTTCGCTTTGTTTTTTAGTACAAGTTCAAATCGAAGAACTAACTCGTCGATTGAAATTAAACGATCTAGGTATCCCAACAAATGCTGAAGCTAGGTAAAAAATATTCTCTGTCCATTTATTTTGTACTCCTTGACTTCGTTGTCCAGTCTCTCTTTCTCTCTCTCTCTCTGCCTATTTATTTCCGTCTTTATTGAGCATCGAAATCCGCTCGTTATCTAATTGTTTTTTATTTAGTGCTACGAATTCATATGCATTCATACACAAGATTAAGTCACACTAATCTTAAAAAGAAAAAACAGAAACATTTTCTACCAGACAAAAAAAATGTTTCGTGTATTTGCTCCCATTATGTTCTAATCATATAACTCCTCTTCCTTTTTCTAGTCATCTTCTCCTGTCTATGTGTGACGTTGAACGTCAATCGATAAATCAAGGTGAGATTTAATACAAGACGCGTACAATTGCAACAAAAAAAAAACTTTTTATTTTCTATCATAACGATCTTTTCCCTCTCTTTTCAGGTGTTTTTTTCGAGAGAATTTTCGTGTTTTTCAAAGTCAAATCGCTTCATACTCAGTTTTATTTTGCTTTTTATTTAGATCACCATCGCCAGAACCGATCTATGATCAACAAGGCAAACGTCAGAACACACGAGAAGTTCGTGCACGACGTAAAATCGAAGAACAACGACATCAACTTGTTACAGAACTCTTAGTTCTCAATCCAGAATACAAAGCACCGGCAGATTATAAGTATGTTTTTCGAAATTTAGTCAAATCCGATGTTTTATTTTGTTGTTTTTTTAGGCCACAACAAGCGAAATATATTGATAAAGTTATGATTCCACAAGAAGATCATCCCGATGTAAACTTTGTCGGATTGATCATTGGACCACGTGGTAATACTCTTAAAACATTAGAAAAAGAGGTAAAAATCTATCTTAATAACTAAAAACAAAAAACTTTTTTTGTCATGTTTTTCTTTGTAGACAAGTGCGAAAATCATCATTCGAGGTTCGTCGAGATATGGTGGATGTTTCCGTTCTGATTTCCGTTTGAATTTAGGTAAAGGTTCAATCAAAGATGGTAAATTAGGTCTAGTCAAATTCGGTCCATTGCCTGGTGAAGATGAACCTTTGCATGCGTATATCACTGGAACATCGCCAGACATCGTGGCTAAAGCGGTTGAAAAAGTCAATGAAATCATTAATCGAGCTATTGAAGAGCCCGAAGGAATGAATGAACTTCGTAAACAACAATTACGAGAATTAGCATTACTTCAAGGAACGTTGAGAGAAAATGATTGTCTGATTAAATTGAAATTAATGAATGAAGCGGAAAAAATCGTTACAAACACGATCATTTGTACTGTTTGTGGCGGCGCAGGACACGTATCCGGTGATTGTAAATTTCGTAAGAATCCCGATGGTACACCTGCCGAATTGAATCCAGACGGATCGTTGATGTTGCCTGGAGTGAATCGTGCTGCCGCACAACAACTTGATTGTGAAGTAAATTGAAGACAATTTGTGAGAAACATAAATCAGTTGTTTATTGATTTTTTTAGTATCAATCATTGATCAATGAATTGACTGGGAAAAAAGATACTGATGCCAATGGATTATCATTCGAAGATCGAAAGAATCTTATGTCAGGTACGAGAAATGCCGGACCGACATTGGCAATTGCAGCTGCTGGTGGAAACACACCTGCTGCTGCTGCTGCTCCTCCACCACCAACCATATTCAATCACACAAATGGATCTATGAATCCCACTAGTGATTATGTAAGTTTTCGTTTCTTTATCATTCAAAAAAAAAAGAACATAATCATTTTTTGTTCTAGAATCCTCCTTCTCTAATGTCAATCAGACCACCAGCTGCACCCTCATCGACAACAGCCACGACGACAGCTCCACCATCATCCAGTCCTTGGAGTAATACTGGTCCTCGATATAACAACAACGACGTATTCGACGGACATTATCTTCTTCGTCGACATAATCGAAGTAACAATCAAACGAATTATATCGAAGGAGATTCCTATCGTGCTCAGCATATTCCTGCATTGATGGAAGGCAACGGTGGAACACCACCAGCAAAAACAAATTCATCATCGACATGGTCGTCAAATCCGCCATATTCTCAACAACATCAACAATGGAATCAATGGAATCAATACAATGCTGCAGCAATGTACTATTCAAGTGTTTATCAACAACAATACTATCAAAATAATAATCCTGGTTTCGTACCACCATTGCCGAAAACTGCACCTCCACCACCACCGCCACCACGTTAGAACATTTGTTTTCTTCGTCTTGGTTTTCTCTATATGTAATTCATCCTTGTTTTCTTTTTTTCGTATCTACAACAGACCGAATCGTATTGTTTGTCTTCTTCTGCTTCTTTTTTCTTTCTTTTTTTTTCGTTCGAGATGAAACATTAAAATATCTGTCAAGTACGATCTAAAAACATAATCAGTTTTCAGAATTCAATACTAAATCGGATAAAATTCTATCGAATCGGAGTCTCAGTGATGTGAAAAGTTTTGTTACATATCTCTTCGATATTCAGTCCGAACTAAATTATGAGTATTCAATATTAAAAAACAAAAATAAATGAAGAGATTTTCAAAACGGAAACGAAGCGATTATTTTACCTGCATGTAAAGATTTTGTAACTGAAATAATTAGTCATTCCCTATCGTTTTACGGAAGTTAGTTATATAGATTTATAAAAGTATTCAGGGATCATTTCATCATTATATTTGGTCAAACTAGCAAAGAAGAATATGTCGATTAGTACAATCGCTGTCGCTAACTATTCTCTAGTATTAGTTATTCTTGGTACAACTTTTAATCTGTTAACATTTGCTATTCTCTGTCGATCGAAATTTCGACGATTGCAATTTCAATTGACACTTAATCCAATGCGTGTTATGGCTATAGTTGATATTTTGATGTTATACGGTTGGAATTTTGATCATTATTTAAATAGAATTTTCGGTTTTACACTACAACGAACATCAATGAGTCTATGTCGATTTCTATCGTTTTTCAATTATTTTCTTCTTCAATCATCAGCTTGGCTGAGAGTATTTGTATGCTTCGAACGATATCTCTCTCTAACACGTTTTTATCCCTTGTGTTTCAATGATTTAAAACGAACGCTAATTATTCTCGGTGGTATTCTCATATTTTTTGCTTTATTTAATAGTATTTTTCTCATATACGGTTGTTCATTTACAAACGATGGTCAAATTCAAGTTCAATCATGGGCATTTGCTATCTATCCACTTTGGAATCATATTCATCTAGTTCTCTATAATTTTCTTCCCTTCATTCTTATGACTCTATTCAACATTGGAATTATCTATCAGTTAATACGTCATAATCACAATAATTTACCTGCACAATATTGTTCAATTACTTTAACTCTCTTATTAACAACGATTCTCTTTTTAATTATGACTCTTCCGTCGACAGTAGCATTGGAATTTGTTTCAACAAGTGATGTAACTATTCTAAATTTATTAGATTGCATACTGTATACTTATCATATTCTATCGTTGCCATTGTATTTAATAACTTATCGAAAATTTCGACGTGAATTTTTCGCAATTATTCGTTGTAAATATAAGGAAATAATTCGAATACGACCGATATATTGATAAAAATTGTTTTTAATAATTTATTATCTCAATCATCGAATATATAAAAAAAAAGACAGCAGAAGATTTACAATTAACAGAGATCTTTTGGTGCAGCATCAACAATTCCTTCAGGACCAATGGCGAATACAGCATCAGTTTCAGGCAAACATGGACTATCTGCAACATGACATATACGTGAATCACCTTTGCCTTTTTTTAAATAAAGTCTAAAAACAAAGAAACACACGTCGATCGAGGAATTCAGTGTATCATCTACCGTGTTGTCGATGCATGTGCCATAACATTACCACCGATTGGTTTTTTCTGATCACCATACATTGATTGACCATCGACTGATGCTACGACTTGATTTGTAAGAATAACAGCAACACCGAATTCATCAGTAATTCGTAATAACATACGCATGAATTTCGCTAATTGCATTTGTCGTGCAGCCAGCTCACCACGACCAGAATAATCCGTTCGAAATAATGAAGTTGCACTATCAACTATCAATACAGCGTATCTATTCAACAAAAAATCAATGGAAAGAATAGAAAAAAAAGTTTTCGTCTCTACCGAGATTCACACATCATGGCTGTTGCCATGTACAATAATTGAATTTGATGATCAGTATTATAAGCACGAGCATAAGCAATATTATCAAGAACATCTTGGCCAGAAAGGCCATACCGTTCAGCAATGGCAAGTAAACGTTCGGGACGAAACGAACCTTCTGTATCGATATAGATCGCTTTACCTTCTCCGCCGCCCATGTCGATTGGTAACTAGCAAATCAAAATATATATTTAATTATATTAATAAGAGCAAATAAAGATCGTACTTGACAAGTAACAGCAACTTGATGGCAAAGTTGTGATTTACCACAACGATATTCGCCGTATAATTCTGTGATTGAACCAGTTTCGAAACCGCCTTGCAGTTGTTTATCAAGTTCTTTCGAACCGGTGGTTAATTGAATAATTTCCGAACGTTTTTGATGAAATTCTGTAGCAGTTGTGAAACCCATTGGAACGACTTTGGCTGCTTCAGCCTATCCGAATGACTTCAATAAACAATCTTGTTCAACAATCAAAACTCACAGCTAATTTATCGGCTTTCGCTTCGCTAATACCTTTGACAGCTAGAAGACTTTTTCGAGGTGCAAATGCAATCGATTCGACTGTACAAAAGCCAGCTTCTTGCAATTTTTTTAAATCAGCTGCACCGATTCCGCATGATTTGTCTAGTTTAACTATTGGTGTTGGTCCACCGGTCTCACTATCAATGGATATACTATCATTGACTTGCAAGGCAGCAGTGACAGCGGCTGGCGCTTGGTCAGTTGAGACAGTTTCTTTTTCTGTTATTGATTCTCGAAGTTTCGTTTTTGGAGGCATGATGATCTATTGTGTGAAAACTAAATTCACTTGTTAGTGTTCGTTCGGAAAAGAAATTTTCGAGCCAATCGAACATGATAGATGTCATTGATGGAATTTAAATCCAAATTTTACCCATTGATATCGACGAAAAGAAGAAGAAGAAAAGGACACATAAATACAATAGAGAAATTGAATTGAGTTGAACATGTCAAATACGACCGAACGAGAACGTCGTCAAACAGCTGGAAATCGTTTGAAACGTTTATTAGAACAGCAAGAAGATCCTGATGATGAATTCTATGGAACAGCCTATGGTGGTTTTGTCGACGTATGAGAGAATAGTTTTTGTAAATACATAGGTTTGTTTTCATGATTTGATAATTTAGGAAGAAGAAGATAATGATTATCGTTCGGAAGAATCTGAAGAAGATGTTGTCGATTCGGATTTCGATCAAGACGATCAAGAACAACAACAACAACAAGATGAAAATGATGAAAATCAAAATGATTCAACAAAAAAACGTGAAAGTGATGATGAAGACGGTGAAACAAGTAAACGTCGAAAGAAAAAAATCGTCTATCAAGCAAAAAGTCTTCAACAAGATGTAAATGATTCGTTTGATTTAGTTTTTTTCTTTCATTCATTCATTTCGTTTTGTTTTTAAATTCACAGTTAAAAGCTCAAAAACGAGAAGAACAAGAGCAAACAAACGAAGCTCGACAGACTCGTTTACAGCAAAAGAAAGCTCATGCTCCCAAAATTGGTAAATTATCCAATGTCTTTTATCAATCGAAAAATAATTTCATTTTGTTATTTCAGAAGCTAAAACTCTTCGTAAATCCACGAGTGTCAAGCGTGTTGAACTCGAAAAACGTCAACAAGAACGTCAAGAACGTCGCACCTATTTAAAAGGCATTGCATCATTACGAAATACGGGTGAAATTCGACGATTAACTCAAGAAGAACTGCTCGAAGAAGCGAAAATAACCGAAGAAATCAATCTTGAATCTTTAGAAGCCTATCAACAAATTGAAATGAAAAAGAAAGAAACGAAACGCATGAAGCTAATTCAAGAATGTCCGCGAATATGTACGAGTTCGATGACAATTGTGAACGAGCCTAATGATCAATGGAATGATCTTCTCGATGGTGAATCGATTGCTGAACGATGTTCACGAACGTTTATTTCATTTACACATGTTCAAACGTATAATGATCTAGTTTCGAAATTAAACTCGAGAGAACAATGTCATCGTCGTCGTTTATGTCCAATAACTGGCATGCCAGCGCAATATTTCGATCCATTAACACAAATGCCATATGCAAATCTCGAAGCATTTCAAATTCTACGGCGAATTTATCATGAAGAACTCAAACGTTCGAAACGTTCGACAACATCAGTCTTAATCGATGCTCAACGAGATGTTAATCTTAATGTTCTTCGTTGATTTGTAAATAATAATAAAAAAAATAAGAGAGTCTCTATCTTTGTGTTTGAAACAACAACAACAACAACAACAAATTTCATCAAAGATTAATATGTAAAACACGAGAAAAATTCTTCTTGTTATTATTGTTTGTTTTTTTATTCATTGATGAACTGATCTTTCGGTTTGATGAACTGTGGCCTACTGCTGTTAATGCATGTGCATAACAAACGAGGAAAATAGAAAAGATATAAAACAACAGAAAAAAAATACGTCATAGGAACATGTTGAATATATCGATAGAATCTTTTGATGAAACAAAACATCTATTTGCTATTTATTATCCATTGATACTTGTCATAGCTGGAACATTTTTTAATTCATTTACATTGATACTTCTTTGTCAATCGACATTTAAAAATACGACAACACGACCAACAATTTACTATATGCGTACGATTGCTATATTTGATATATTAATGTTATACGGTTGGAATCTTGATCATTATCTCTTTGGTTTTCATCAATTTTCTCTTCAACGTTATTCAATATTTCTTTGTAAAATATTTTCATTTCTCAATTATTTTACTTCGCAAGTTTCAGCTTGGCTACGCGTATTCATTTGTCTCGATCGATATTTATCTCTCAGTCGGCCGCATCAAACATGGATTACACGTCCTCAAAATGTTCTTCGTATTATCATTTGTATAATTCTCGTCTTCATTCTCATCAATGGTCATTTCTTTTTGTTTGCTTGCTATAAAAATTTCAATGGTACAATCAATCCACAATCGATGTTCTATCAAATCTATCCGTATTGGGATTATGTTAATCTTGCATTGTACAATTGTCTACCATTTATTCTCATGGTTGTATTTAATAGTGGTGTTCTCTATCATTTAATTCATTTACATCAGAATGTGACTCTTTCACATCTACGTATTCAACATCGAGCAATCACGATTACACTTGTCATCACCACTTGTCTGTTCTTAATCATGACTATACCAGCAACGATATTCTATGCGTTTTTTTACAAAACAACAAGTGAACCTGTTTTGTATCTGTTCGATTCGTTACTTTATACATATCATACACTATCATTTCTAATTTATCTGATAACATTCGCTGAATTTCGTCGATTAGTTATACGATTATTAAAACCGCAACTATGGTCTCGAATTCAGCCGACAGCGTTTCCTTTGCCTTTAATATAACAAAAAAAACGAACTGTTTTAAGCGTGTTTTTTGTTCATTCTACTTCTAGCGTGTGTTTTTATTTCGATGATTGTCATTGGTTTATACAAAAACATACACAAAGAGAAAAAAAAAGAGAAGAAAGATGAGATTCGACTACATAAGATTAAATATTGCGATTAAACTGGACGGTATATACGTGTATATTAAACATTGCCTTCAACAGTCATAATTAAAGGATTAATATATTCGAAACCTTCGAATTCCGATTGTTGAATACGTGCGAGTGTTTGTTCGTCTTCAGGCGTAAGAACAACATCTTCGTTTGTAAATTGTGGATCGAAATGTGAGAGATCTTTTTCTTCGGTTATAATTGGTTTATAAGGTGGAACGATTTGTTTCGATTCTAAACGTTGCCAATCGATAGCCGGATGAAAAAATGGATGTAAACATATGTCTTGAAAGCCGGCTCGACAACCTAAGACGGGATCATAACGGCAGCCGAGACGATTTCGCGGATCTTTATTGAGAAAACCTTCGAGGACGTTCTTCGCTCGGACAGTTAACGAACGTGGTATACGAATAGGTTGCTCGAGAATAACTTGAAACAGACGATCTTCAGTATTCAAATCCGGATTTTCAGCTGAACCAACGATTTCAAATGGTGATCGGCCAGCCATCATCTCAAACATTAAAACACCGAGTGCCCACCAATCGACACTGAAATTATAATCATGATTTCTCAGCATTTCCGGCGCGAGATAATTCGGTGTACCGCAAAATGTACTCGTACGTTCGTCACGTTTGAAATCCAATCCTTCCTTACACATGCCGTAATCAGTTAATTTAATATGTCCATCAGCATCGAGCAGAACATTGTCTAATTTCAAATCTCGATAGATAACTCCGTGTTCATGAAGAAAATGTAGAGCAATGGTGATTTCTGCGGCGTAGAATCGAGCACTTGATTCCGGCAATTTTCGTTGTCGTTGCATGTGATACATTAAATCGCCGCCAGTAACAAATTCGATGACGAAAAATAAACGTGAAATCGTTTGAAAACACGAATGTAAACCGACGAGAAATGGATGATTCGTGGCTTTTTCGAAGACATTCTTTTCACATTGAATCCAATCTATGTCTTCATCATCGTTGACAATCGATTTTTTGATAACTTTCATTGCATATAAACGTCCAGCTTGTTGATTAACGAGACCATTTCGTGGACGATATTCAGCGAGAAAAACTTTCGCATACGAACCACGACCGATTACTTTGAGTAATTCGAAATCTTGTAGACTTATAGCAGATGCATTCGAATTTGTTTGAGGCATATCACTACTAACCTCGAGATAACTATTCGAATCATCGATGAGATCAGTTATGCCTTGTGCACGTCTCAATGGACCTGGCTCGGCGATATTCGACATTTTTTGTTTCGTCATCGGATCTTTGCCATTCATAACACTTGCGCCCGATGGTCGATGTCGATCGATTTGTTCGTGATAACCATTGTTTGTACTTCCAGCAACAGGATGTCGACCATTGGTATCCATTAATTTGCTATGTTGCGGTGATATTGTTGTACCGCAAACAATACGCAATTGTTTAACACAACGTTTATGAACAAGAACACGACAATCGAGACATTTGTAACCTTGCCGACCGAGACCCCAAAGACGATCATTGCAAACAGTACATGATGCTGTTGTACTGAATCGTTTCGGTTGATAACGATGTCCATTGATTAAATAGAGTTTTTTCCATCGACGTGCACCACGTCGATAAATTAACGGATCTTCGCCGGGACACAATAGGCCGGGCTCTTCAGGTCGATTGGGAAATACATGAATATGCAGTTCTTTATCGGTATTTTTCTGATATAAACGTATAGCAGTATTTAATTCTCGTTGTGATGAGAGTGTTATGGCATCAAGAGACTCGTCAAGCCATTTTATTGTAAATTGAGGTGGATTAGTTAAATTTAATTGACAAATTGAACATAAATTATGATAGAATGTATCCAAGGATAGATTTATTGGTAAATAGATGACAGTTGCTTGTTGTTGATAATGAATGAGAAATTTAATTGTTGTTGAATCAATTTCAATATTTTCATCCATGACATTTATCTGAAAAGAAAACGAGAATTAAATCTATTTCATTTGTACAATAACAACAAAAAACACAATAAGAATTATCAATCAATCAGGATGAACACGTGATACGAGATTAGGATGTAGAGATTTAGCAGGAAGAGATTTACGAGATAAACCAACACGAGACACATGCGGTGATGGAATATTGATCTTACTCGTAGGAAAACCTAGCGGAACCGATGAATGTCGACGAGCTGAAAACAGATCGAAGAGTTTTTAATGATAAATAATTATTGAAATTTTACTAGTAGTGACTGGTGGAATCACTGGTTTTTCTAAATGAATAGATGAAGATTCTTCTTCTGTATCGTCATGTGAACTTTCGGGTGATGAATTCTCGTTTTGTTCTTCAACATCTGAACATTTCGTATCATGACTAGACGTCGATGATTCACTAACTGGTTCTGGTTTTGAGTGTGGCGGCGGTGGTGCTGGTTTACAGTCGACTTTTTTCGTAGGAATAAAATCTAAACAATGAATTAAATTTTTTATAACAAAAAAAGAACTCGTGCAAATCTCTACCATCATCGTCGTCATCTTGTTCATTGTATGACAAAACTTTCGATGAACTAAACAAAGTAAATCTCAAAAACTCAAACCAAATCGATCAACCAACCGTTTGGTTCCTGGCATTTCGTATCAACAATCTAAAAAACAAGCATTGCATTTTTTTCATAAACCAAATTCAGGTAAATATTGCACGACTCCTTGACTCTCATCTTTCGGTATCGCTCCTGGCACTAACTCAAGTACCATAAAACAATTTTCATTCTCAAGATTAAACGGCGGCCGAATATGAAACTGTTTCGCCGGTACAAAACCGAATTTCGGATAGAAATTCTCATGACCAAGAACAACAACCGATTGAAAACCTTTGATCTTAATCTCGTTCAGAGCATACTGAATCAATTGACTGCCCAGTCCTTGATTTTGCCACTCTTTTCGAATTGATATTGGCGCAAGTGCTAAACTCGATATTGACTTTCCTTGGATTTCAATCGGAGTAAATAGAATATGTCCAACAATTTGTCTGTCTTTTAAAACAACAAATGAAAGTTCCGGATTGAATTGTTTGTTGTGTCTCAATTTGTCGACTAAATCAGCTTCGTCATTTCGTGCGAACGCATCTGCATGTATTCGATAGACTTCACTTCGATCCGCTTCTTGTTCACGTCGAAATTCTATCATGATTAATCTAGAACAAACGAAAAATAGAATCAAATTGCCTTAAATTCTCGATATTCGGCAGTTGAAATTTATTTGAAAAGAAAACGATTGCGGAAAAGAAAGAAAAAAGATTTAGCGGAAATTGCGGAAGGGTTGACTTGAACTTAAGTACGATGTTGCTTGAGACATTTGCATGAGTTCATGAAATTTCTCGGCTTTTATTTTCAATTCATGTGCTTGTTTTCGTTCTTCGATAAAATTACGTTCGAACGTGGTTACTTCATCTTCAGATTTCGTTCCATAGAAAAAGTCTTCAGCTCTTTGCTAAAATCGAAAACAAAAACAACTTTTTCTTCTTCGCTGATTTCATTTTCCAGAAAAATACTTCAGTTATACGTTCCCGATCGGCTGCAGTCGTCTGTAGAAGAGCATCAATCATCTCCGGATTGTTTTCGGCCACTTGATCATCTGAAAACAACGATCAATAGTCAACGAATTGTCTGATTTTCAAAATCTTCTACCGTATTGTCCTCGAATATTTCGATATTCTTCTCTTAGTTTCGCAAGTTCTTCATGCATTTGAATGAGTTTTCGTTTTTCTTCGTTTAACGTCGGTTGTCTTTCAAGATTATTGCAAGCTAACACTTGATTACTTTGTTTTAATTGTTCTTTTTTTGTTTCGATTTCTTGAATCTAGAATACGAAAGAAACAAATCGAATCGAATTCAATCGATTAGAAACATACAGCAGGTAGATTTTGAATGAATTTAATTAGTTCATCTTCATTGACCATTAGTCGATTTAACTCGTCGGAGCTCAATTGATTAATCGCTGTTCGAACATCATTTAAACGACTGTCATTATTTGTATAATAATTGTTCATCTTTGTCGTTGATGATAAGCAAATATTTTTTGTCTCTTTTTTTCGTGTGATAGTTTGTCCGTTCTTTGTGACTCATGAGTCATTGATATGAACCAATCGGAGAGCACGAGGTCAGGTCAGTTCAAAAGAAAAATCGAATTGAAAAACAATAAAAATAAAACAGGAAAATGTTTTTTTCTTTCTCTGAAAAATAAACTTTTGCTGGATTTTCAATCGAAGAAAATGAATTGTTCGTTTCCATGACATCTCTCATCGAGAATCAATGGCGATTATCCGTTTGTTCTCATTTCTTTTTTCTTTAATCGCCGATGCCTCGAACCGCCTCGCCGAAGACAACGAAAAAAGTCACCATTAAAAATGGCTCAGGAATACCGACAATCGAAGAACGACTTGGTTTGCGCCTTCGATCGATCAATTTCATTGTTTTTTTTCGTCTTTATCTAGGTTATCTACGTCCATCTCGAGAATTATTAGAGTTCTATCGACGAAAAATTGCTCAATACGATAATGAACGAGATGACTTAATGCAGAAACTCGATCGATGCAAACTTGCATTCGAAGAAAAACACAAACTCGAATGGGAATTGCGCAAACGAGAAAGCGAAATCGTCGAATTACAAAAGGCTATCAGTGATTTGCAAATCTATTTGTTTCAAGAACGAGAACAAGTCCTTCGACTCTATGCCGAAAACGATCGACTTAAAGTAAAAAAGCCAAGTTGCTTCATTTAAATCGAGTCGATTTTGTCTAGATACAAGAATTGCAAGACCGAAAGAAAATCAATCGTCTATTGAATCTTTGCGGCGTGAGTGAAGAAGAAATCACTTATTTCGTCAAAGAACCACCAGGTGTTGGTATTGTTCCACAAAAAATCTCGCCTGTTGTCGTCAATGAACAACGATCAGGCTCACAATCAAGTAGAAAACACATTTTCCTTTTGTCAGTTTTCTCATTTTTTGTTTGTTCAGAAGAAATTATCGAGAAAAAATCGTCGAATTCAACGCCTCAGATTCGTGATAACGAAACATTAGCATTGCAAATCGAAGCACTTCAAGCTCAACTCGAAGAACAAACCAAATTAGCCAAAGAACAAATCGAATCTCTACTCGAAGATCGTCGTATTCGCATCGAAGAATACGATATTCAACGTAAACGCGACGAAGAACGTTTGAAATCAACACAAGAAAAACTCGTTCAAATGCAAAATCTTCTTCACGAATCGACTAAAGACGTCATCGAATCCAAATTCGAACTACGTCATGCGGAAAAACAATGGCTAACAGAGAAAGATCAACTTTTACAAGAACTCGACAAGACAAATGCTCACGAACAACGTAAAGACGATGAAATACTCTTTCTCAATTCATCGCACCATGTCGGACAAAACACATCGACAGCAGCTTCGTTGCTTTTACAAGAAAATGCGTATTTCGAAGAGGAGAAAAAGAAATACGAAGATGAAATTCACGCACTCGAACAGCAACATGTTCAAACGCATAAACTATCGGAAATGTATCGAAATCAAGTGATTTCATTGGAAGAACAATTGTGCAAGATTCGAGAAGAAGGAGATGTGACACGAGAAATCTACAAAGTTAGTTTGATGATTGACGAGAGAAGAAAGAATTTAATGTGAATTTAGGACCGATCGGAGAAAATGAGTCGACGGTTGAATCTATCGAATGAACGTTTTAAAGAATTAGAACGTCGTCGTAATATGGAAATCGAAGGTTTTAAGACTGATATTAAAATGTTAAGACAAAAATTGAAATACGTCGAAAAACAACTCTTCCGCGTACGAATAAAACCAACGATTTCTTTAGTACGATTTTTGTCTTCTTTCTCTAGGTAACTGTTGGTTTAACGGGTAATTCGGATGAAATCGATGTTCTTCAACATGTGAAAGAGACAGCTGTTCGTTCGAAAGAAATGCAAGGCGAATTAAATCAATTGAAATCGAAGATCTACAGTTTAGAAAACGATATTCGACATGTATAAACAGACTGTCTTCGGTTTTTTTTCATTTTTTTGTATAATGTTTAAAACACGCACAATTTTCTAAGCGTCTTAATAAATCTTCGAAATCAATCGTTTGTTTCGATTCATTCGATTGAAAGATCCATTGAACATATCGTTGAAGTTCGTTCGACGGGATCGTCGGATCGATCATGTCGATAGCACGACAGAATTGTGAGACTGTAACAAGAGGTAGACCGAGGAGAATCTGTTTGATTTGTTCGATATAGGCGAGTTTTTCATCGGCTAATTGCTGAACAAATACCGAGAGAAATTCATCGTATTGACCATCGGTATCTTCGAGGAATAAAAGACTGAAATCGATGGTTGGATCAACAGATTGAACATCGATTTTAGCCGAGTGAAATAACTGATCGATTTGCAATTGAGTTTTATCGGGATAGAGAAATTTTAATGATTGAATAAATTGTTCGTCGGTTAGAAAATAATTATTATCCGTGGATATTTCAGGATAAAATTGAAATGAGAGAGTCGATTGGGGACTATGTGGTGAATTAACAATCGCTCGACGAGCTTCAACATTTTCTGACGACGAATTTTTTCTCGAGAAATAGTTTTTCATTTGAATGAAATGTTGAAATAGTTGACATATGGATTTCATTTGATGATGATAGACCATTTCTTCGATTTGTCCTGTTAATATTCCCCAAAAGAGATTAATCTGTCGACTATTTCGATAGCGTTGACAAGCATCACGAAGATTATAACCGATTTCAATTGCGATTGTTTTCGAATCAAAACGTTTTTCCATATAATTTGCAACATATTCAGCCAATGTTTGTCGTTGTCTATTCGGTTCACATATTTTCTCTGTCCAAATCTCGTTGATTAAGATTCCTGTTATTCGTCGTTGCATTTTTCTATTGATAATTTTCGTATATTTCATTGTACGTAAAAAGGGTAACACTGATGAATCATCGCCGAGTCCAGAAAAACATTCAGGCTCATTCGTCGAGTTTCGTTCATTACCATTCTGAATTTCTTCAATAAGAATATTCATCAATTCGTCACTTGATCGGCCCGTTGCTAAACTTGTCCATCGTTCTCGTCGACCATCAATAATATTCTCAACTTTTTGCCAATCGGGCCGCGGTGTTAAACACACTCGATGTTTTTTCCATTGATTGGCATAGAAATTTCGTTCTTCGATTAGATCATGCGTTTTATTGATTAAATATAAACATGCATGTCCTAAATGTTGATATTCATTGCGAAGATGAGTTGTTTGTTGTTCGAGAAGATCGTATTGATTTTTAAGTTGTTCATAGTCATGTCGATTAAGAAAATCTTTATAGGCTAAATCGAGTTGAATGAATTGATTGAGCTTTCGAGTTAATTGTTCTCGTTGACATTTTAAATGAAATTTTAATAGATCAATATCGTTTATATATGTTAAATCATCATTGATTGTCATGGTTTATAGTTATTTTATTTGATTTTTCGATCATCTTCCATAGCAACAAATTGATTGGAACTTTTAAAATTTCGTTCTTCCTTCGCTAAAATAGATGTGCGTATATATATTTTTGTTTGTCTACATTTCGTCTGTCGACGATAACAATAAGCATGATTTTCATACTTTTTCTTCTTATTTAGTGGAAAATCTTCTCGAGTAATTCAAACGACCTTTGAACTAATCCGAAGTAGGTTCATACAGTATTTTACTCACATTTTTATTTTCGATAAAAACATTCACAAATTTCTTTGACCTATATGTATATGTATTCTCTACGTTATATGTATTTAGAGTATACACATACTCGTTAACCTCTCGAGGTCATATCAATCACCAAACACATCTTATGTCATTGAATTTATCGTCAAACTATGTCTGAGATAATTGATCGTTCATATCAATAATATACATCTTTTTTGTTTGCTATATTCTAGGCGATCCTAGACAAAGGGAAAAAAATAGATACAACGACCATGTTTTTAGTACAATTTATTTTGTTCTCGAACTTGTTGTTTGTTTATGCACGTAATTGTTCACAAACGGATTCGATTGTTTATCCGTCGTTGTGGAACAGTGTACCGTCGAGTTTAGATGAATATCCGATAGTAAATGATTCGTATATTATTGATCCTTGGTTATATTCTCATCGTCTTGGTTTATATAAAATTCTAATTTCAATTACTAATCCATTGATGCCATTTTGTTCGGTATCAAATGCATCGAATATCCTGTTCGGTCTTCCGTCACAATTCTCTTGGCAATATCAATCGAATCGTTTATTTTCCAATGGTTCATTGAACATATCCGTTTCTAGTTGGTGGGCATCGGGAAATTATTATCTTTCAATTATCCCCTTTCTCGCTGCCGTTGACGTGGGTCTTTTAGGCAAAAACAAATTTGAAATAATTCGTCGTGAAAATTTCTGCGTTACTTCAAACGAATGTTATCAACAGGTGCCCAATGCAATGAAGCAATGGCGAACGTTTTTCACTCATCTTCAACGAATTCAAACGAAATTTAATGATGAAAGTCTGGATCAAGATTATCTCGGGCCATTGTGGCGAGCATACAAAGCTTCGATCGACGAAGCTTTACCATTAATACAAACGAAATTCGATCTGTTACCATCGAATATTGAACGTGCGTTTGGTTATGGTTGGTCTCGTTTATTAAGTTTAATTGCAATGACGAGGAAAAATACGAATCTTTATGAAACATTGAAAAATCAACGACGTTTCCTTCCGCATCGTTTACTTCAAGAAACTGACCGAAAGAATTTCTCGACCGATCTTTCATCGACAGTTATTCAATCACTTGAAGTTCTATTTACATTTCAATATGAACGATTGTCAACCATTGAGAAATTCTGGAGAAAACTAACGTGTAATTATCAAGGACGTATTTATTGTCAAGAGATTTTAGAACTTCTTGCCAAATCTAAACTTCAAGCATTGAAAACATTTATTTTCGCTCTTGTTAATGCGATCGTTTTTCAGTGTGATCATCGTTCGAGTTCGGATTTATGACAAATGAAATCGAACCAAAACCAAGTTTAAGATAACTTTTCACCTTGTGCTATAAAATACGAATAGTTCTTTCTCTTTTTTTTCATAAAATAAACAGATAAAGGGCATTCTCGCTCGATAAGATACAAAAAAAAACAAAAACCGTATATAAACTCGTTTTCTTTCTTTATTTATTCGTTTTATTCACAGTCAAACATGGCAAATTCAAGCGAATTATATTCATGGCTCGACGAATACTCTGTCTCACATCAAAATCCAACGAACATCCTGATTCATAAAATCTGCGTGCCAACAATAGCATTTACAGTTCTCGGTTTTCTTTGGTCGATCCCATTGCCGAAATTCGTTCGACAAAATGTTGGAAATCTATTCAGTCATTTCATTCCAATGACAGCTGTCGGACCGATCTTAGCATTTTACTATCGTTTATCAACGAAAATGGCCGTCGTTATGACAGGAATTATTCTCCTAGCTTTTGTAATCTTAGCAACAGCTGAAAAGAAACGTTTGCCAATCTTTCGACTTTCATTACTCGTTTTTGTTCTCGCTTGGATCGGACAATTTTATGGCCATAATGTCGAAGGCAAAAAGCCGTCGTTCTTCGAAGATTTACAATTTCTCGCTGTTGGTCCTCTTTGGACATTAGCAAGTGCTTTTCGTACATTTGGAATTGAATATTAAACTTCAGATTTATTGAAATGTAATTTTAAAATTAAAATAAAGAAAAAAAGAAAAAGACAAAAAGAGATTCTTATTCTTCTTCGTTCGTATTCTTTCTAGTTTTTAGTCCTCATCGTTTACAGGCTTCTTTCGGGTTTGATTGTGATGATGTTGTTGTTGTTTTTTATTATTCACATTATTGATTAATGCTTCTTTAATGTATAATTTCTGATCCGAATTTAAACCACTTGGATATTCAACATCGAATTCAATAATCATATCACCAAATTTATCAGGATTTAACATCAAAGGCATGCCTTGACCAGGTATTCGTTTTTTATATCCCGGTCTAAAATAAAACAAACAAAAATTAGAAACAAAGAAAGAAATCGTCTTCTCTTTCGCCTACTTGACGATTTCATTGATAGGTATATCGAGTTTTCGTCCATCGAGATGTTCGATGTGTAACGTTGTGCCTGTCAAAGCTTGTCCGAGACTAATCTTTGCCGTATAGATCAAATCAGCATTTTCACGTCGAAAATGTGTATGTGGTTTATCTTTGACAGTAAAAACGAGATCAGCCGGAATATTATTCGGACCTTGATCACCTTCGCCTTCGAATGTTACTTTCGTGCCTGGTAACCAACCACGTTTAACTGTAATCGAAAGGATTTTCTCACGAATACTCGATGTTATGCCATCATCATTCATAACCTACCCAACAATAGTAACAAAAAACAAGTTCATTTAACAAGAATTTCATTCGTACTCGTCGACTAATTTTGATTTTCTTAACTGCACCATGATAACAATCTTCTAACGAAAGTAAAAGATCGCGAACAATCGGTGCGTCTTGTTTCTTTCGGCCACGACCATCTAAACCACCGAAGCCAAGATTTCGATCTTGATCAGCACTTGCATAAAATTCTAAATTGAAATCCAAAAATTCAACTCAAATCGAACTTTCTCCTTTCATTTACCAGAAAATGGATTATCACCGCCGAAAAAATCTCGAAAAATTTTATCTGCATTTCCATGAAATGTATATCCTTCATTCCATTCATTATTCGGTCCGATTGGTACACCACTTTTCAATCCTTCGTCACTATATTGATCATAAATTGCTCGTCTTTTATCTACACATCACATGAAAAACAAAAAAACTCTCGACAAGAAACATTCACATACGATCACTGAGTACTTCGTACGCTTCGGCTAGATCGTTGAATTTGCTTTGTGCGTTATGATCATTCGTATTTTTAACTGGATGATATTTCAAAGCTAATCGTCGATATCTAATTCAAAACAAACCGATCAATAACAAGAACAGCACCACAAAAAAAAGCTCGTACGCTGCTTTTATATCACTATCTTTTGCACTTCGAGTTAATTGAAGAGTTTGATAATAATCTTTTCCCATATTGGCAACGTGTTTCTTGATTCGTTTGCTTTTGTAAAAATAAATTGCTCGGTTGCCTTGTAACCAACATAATTCATGCCGCATAGCAACGTACATAACGACATCTCGAATGAACATTTACTGACATCTATCAAGTCGTGTGCTTTCAAAAGACTTGATCAATGACAAATAAACAAACAATCAGAATTTCGATTTTGATTGATTAGAATGAATATTTCTCGTTAATAGAACGATATTTTCTTCTAAAACGAGACGAAAAAAGAGACCATTTGCATGGTTAATGGCGCTTAACAACGACTGCTGATTCGTTCGTTGCTTGTCTTTCTCTTGTTTCCTTAAGACAGGACAATTAGAATCGATTGATTATCGATACATATACACCTTCTCTCGTTTAGTTTTTGTTTTGTTTTCTCTTCTTTTTCGTCCAGGTAAAACAGCATCGATCGATTGTTTTTTCGTGTTCGATCTATTTCATCGTCGTTGTTTTTTGTTCTAGTCTTCCGTTTGGAATTTCATTTCATTGTTGTGCGTTGTTTTTTTTTTATCAATTCGTGTATTTGTTTTCTTATTTCGACAAAAACAAAACAATTCAATTTTCTCAATCAATGACCGATGGCAATGTTGGACTTGGTGTCGGAAGCGAAACCGAAATCATCGGTAGCGCATCTGAAATCATCAAAGATCGACTCTATTTTGCGACATTACGTATTCGACCGAGATCAACCGTCCATACACATTATTTTTCTATCGATGACGATTTTGTTTATGAAAAGTAATGAATTGAATTCACTTGTTTGAACTTATTCGAATTTTCTCTTTGAAGTTTCTACGCAGACTTTGGTCCACTCAATTTAGCTGTTGTCTATCGTTACTGTACAAAGCTTAATAAAAAATTCAATGTAAGCAAATGAAAAACATCAATTTGTTTTCTCTCACTAATTCGATATTTAGAGTCCAAGTTTATTACATAAACGAATTATACATTACACATCATTCGACCCGAAAAAACGTGCTAATGCTGCCTTTTTAATTGCTGCTTATTCAGTAAGTCGTCGAACAGACTTTGTTTCGTCCTTGACCTTGAAAGTTTTACGATAGACATGTGATGAGATACCTTCTATCTTTTAGCTTATTCACCTCAAACGAACTCCTGAAGAAGCGTATAAACCATTGATAAGCGGTATTAATGCTGCACATCCATTTCTTCCATTTCGAGATGCATCACTCGGTTCATCATCGTATAATTTAACTTTACTCGACACATTACAAGGCTTGTACAAGGTTAGTTCATTGGATGAACAAATTTAATTGATATAAATCGATCGTTTCTAGGCAATTCTTCATGGATTTTTCGATTTCGAGAATTTCAATCTTGATGAATACGAACATTACGAAGTAAAATTCGAATTGAACTAACAAAACAATTTGGTCTTTTTTTTAATAGAAAGTTGAAAATGGAGATTTGAATTGGATTATTCCTCGTAAATTACTCGCTTTCTCAGGTCCACATGCAAAGAGTAAAATTGAAAATGTAAACATTTAATATTCACATTTTTTTTCTTTCTGCTTAATTAAATTCTCGTTTAATTCCAGGGGTATCCATTACACGCACCCGAAGCGTATTTTACGTATTTTCGAAAACGTAATGTAACGACAATTGTTCGTTTGAATAAAAAAATCTACGATGCCAAACGTTTTACGGACGCGAATTTCGAACATCACGATCTTTTCTTTCCTGATGGTAGTACGCCAAGTGACACGATTGCATTGAAATTTTTGAATATAGCCGAACAAGCTAAAGGGGCTATTGCTGTTCATTGCAAAGGTAAAGAACAAGACTTAAGGAGCTTTTCTCTTGGAAAGTTTTCTTTCTTTCAGCGGGATTGGGTCGAACGGGTACGTTAATCGGAGCGTATATGATGAAACATCATAAATTTACAGCTGCTGAAGCGATCGCCTGGCTGAGAATTTGCCGACCTGGTTCGGTTATTGGCCCTCAACAGAATTTTCTCGAGGAGTATGAATTTTATGATTGTCGAGTTGTAAATAGTTGATTCTCGTTTTGTGTTTTCAAACAGAAAACAAGCCTGGCTTTGGTCATTAGGCGATACCTATCGAATCAAAGATCGGCCGCGTTACATGTCCGGATTTGCCGGAATGTCAGCGCTCGAACCAAATCATTCCAATCAATATCGTGATACGAATACTGAAGTTCGTCTATTCGATTATGTTTTTGAGAGCTTTCTCAAATGACAGAAATTTGATTGTAGGAAGAGAAAGAAGGGGAAATAACTCAAGGCGATCGATTAAACGAAATAAAAGCACGTCGTATGCATCATCATCATCCATCAACATCCTCTCCAAATGCCGCCAATGTCACATCGAGTTTAGCGTAAGTCAACAAATACTCTCGTCATCGAACTCATTCTTATATAAGTCCCATCGAACCGGAAAAAAATGTCCTCATGCTAATTTAGATGTAGATTTTGTTTGAAATCAGTCAATAGTCAATATCTGATCATGAATAAATTCATTTGTGCTAAGTGTACAAAGAAAATGATGCTGAGGTAGACATACAAAAAACAACAACAATATTTGCTTGTTAATCTGCATGATTTGCCCATGTTTCTCGAGTCCGATGATGAATTATGTTGATTTTCTCTTTCAAATAGATTCGACTCACCGAAACAACGATCAGCTCAACACCCGACGCACGATCTTCGTCGAACTTACGCACCTGTAACAAATTCTTCGACACGAAAACCTCGTTCATATATTTCATCAGCTCCATCTATGATGAAAACGTATGTAAAGTTTTGCTATTCCTTTTTTTTCTCTTCTCTCTGTCCGCTCGTTGAGTTCTTTTATTAGAAAAGGAAATGTCTTGGGTAATCAACCAAATTTCGATGAAAACTATTATTATTATTATTATTATTACTATTTGCATGAAGAAATTTATTTTTATATTCGTCTTCTTCTTCTGTTTCTAGAGCAATCTATCCGACGAATCATTATATTGCATCAAATGTCAATTCAACATTGACTGTATCGGATAGCGATAATCGTCATCCGATATCAGCCGTTGTTTTAAAATCTTCACAACGTAACAAATCTCCTTTGACAGCAAATTCTAATTCATTTCCGACACATTCGTATTATACACGATCAAAATCAGTAGGAAATAGAAATTCTTTCTCTTATGAATAATTAACAAATCTTCGTTTACTTTTTTTTTCTGTGTAGTCTTATTCCAAATACTAGCCTAGAAAAAAAACCAATATAATGCACACAGAGAGAGAAACGACGTGGATTTTCTTTTGGCTCGATGCAATCTTTTAGCTAAATTATTCTCTCAATTTTCGAATGAAAACCAAAACAACACAAGACACCAATTGTCTCGTCTCTTTTTTTTGTAGTTATATAAAAGATAAAAAAAATCTTTTTCTTTTTTTAATGAAAGAACAAGTATCTTTGTCTTTTGATGTGTGTACTTTCGTTTTTGTTCGATATATATATATATTATGTATATGTACATGTAAACTGATGTAATTTAAAGAGAGATACGAAAACAAAAAGAATCTAATCTAACCTAAACTAAACTTAAAAACACAAAAGAAACATTCAATATTAAATTGAGTAGTTATTCATCAGTCTTTCTCTTATTGTAATTGTTAATAGACAGGAAACTGTTATTGAAGATCGAACAAGAGAATTCTCTCCGGATTTTTCTTTGACAAGCATTCTTTTTTTCTTCCCTTCTCTTCTCTTCTCTTCTCTTAGTTGATTGCAAAAAATGTAGCATTCATTACCAGACAAAGAGAGAGAGAGAGAAAGAGATGAAATGTGGTTTAGTAAAGAGAACAAGTAAGTTACATAAATGGAATAGAGAGAAAAGAAAGCCGAGAGACATATTGGACGGAAAAGTGAGGAAAGCACGTCAAGAAATTCTAACATTGAGATAGATGAATACAATACTCAATGTGTTCTCTTGTAAGTAGTCAATAATAGGACGAGAGAAGAAGAAGGAGAAGAAAAAAAAACGAAAAACGAGACGATTCAATTAACAGCAATTTCTTATTTTTGTTGAATGGATTCAGGTATCACTACTGACTAAATGTTGAGCTCGTTAAAAAAATGGGTTCAGGATGTGGCAGTTGATCTTGCACCACCATTGTCATCATCATCGTCAAATTCTATATCGGATACGACGAATCATTATTTCTATTCATCGACACCGATTAATGAATCGAGAAAATCGTCATCGTCAGCTGTCTATTTATCGCAACCGATCTCCTTAGAAAGTCTTCGAAGTTCGCGTGCTAATATTCAAACAATTTTGCCCTCGATTCAATCTCCTGTTGAACTTGATCTCAGTCATTTGAATCGTGAAGAACAAGAACACATAGCCAATGTTTTAAAACGGGCACGAGCTGTTGAAGAACAACAACAACCACCGCCACCACAATCAATTTTACCGGCGCTAAGATTGTCACCAGCAGCTTCATTTTCTTCGTCATCAAGTAGTCTCAATGATGAACAAAAAGAAAAATCTTCTAATGAAATGTAAGCAGATTAAGTTGACTTTTTTCTCTGTCAAGTGAAGAAAAAAATTGTTCTAAGCATAGTCGAACTTTTTCCTTCATCTCATCGTCCTGTTTTTCTTTATTAAATAAATGTCGAGGTCTCGCTTCTTTTTCTTCATCTTATTTTTATTTATTAGGTTAGATCAAACCGAAAAATTGTTTCCCTTATCGGAATCACCCAATCAACAATGTCAACTAGAAAAACATGACAATGACTTTGTTGAATCAGAAGTCGAAACAATTAACAATCATATTTTACCAAGTCAACATGTACGTTTTCTCTCTTATATTTACCAAATGACATCGTATGTTTTTCTTTCTTGATTAGTCACTTTCAATCAATAAAAATCAATGTGAAATAAATACGAATACTGAAATTGTCTCCGAACAAAATTCATCCACGAAACAATTGCTAACTGAAATCGATGACAATGATTTTCTCTATGATGAGCCCAGTCCATACGAGAATGTTCTTCAAACATCAGCACATAACGAATCGATTGCATCGACATATCAAATTGATGAATGTCTCGATGATGAAGATGTTGACGAGCGTGATCATGTTAAAGAATTAGAAGAAACAATTGCAAATCTATCTCGACATTTTCCAAGTGAACCAATTCATGAAACAACAATCGATTCTGAAACGATCCTTGAAATGGAAATTGAATCTCCAATAAACGACAAATCTTCACCATCACCACCACTACCACCACTAACAACAACAGCAACAGCATCGATTGAATCAACTAGTCTTTCATATTCAATACCAATCAATAGTCTAAGTCGTTCGTCGTGCATACGAGAAAATCTAACTGATCTTATACTTGATCGTTCATCGAATAATAAACGATTACAACGAACTTTATCAACAAATACTCAAGTAATGACAAAAGTCTAGCGTGAGAAGTTTCTTTCGAGATTAATTGACTTCGAAATAGAGATAATCTAATTTATTTAATCGAATAAATTCTTCTTCTTCTTCTTTTTTTTTCGTAGCGTGTTTCGTCAATCAATCGTCATAAACGTAATTTACCGTCTGTTCCAAATCAATTACAAATTCGTCGTACGAATTCAGAATCACGTTTTACACTTCCGGCTGTGCCATTTTCTGCAACGGTAAATCTTGATGACGAAAGTGATTTATTAGAAATCGATCTCAACGATCCCATTGGTTCAATGAATCGAATTTGGAATAATACTTATCAAGATCTACCAATTGAACCACAAATTAAACAGAGTCGAGATCAAACTACAAACACATCGCCAACCGAAGACTTCAGTTCACAAGTTAAATTAAGAAAAAAATCCAAGAAAAAAAGCAATTCATCATCAACAGCTCATTCATCCGATGAGATTAGTCACCATCATCATCAACAACAACAACATCCATCAACTGTAGTTTCCAAATTACAAAAGGTTTTTTTTATCCTCTAATCTCGTTCGGATTTGTTTTTTGTTAAATGAAAAAATTTCTTTCTGACAGAGTACGAGCACAGAAATAACTTACCCATTTCCTGTTAGCAAATTAATTCTTAATCCATCACGACACGGCATTGCTATGGACTTAGGCTTTCGTATAACAGGCGGCCATTCGAGTGCAAACTGTACGGAAGTGACAGCGTGTATTGTAGATATCGATCGAAAACATCGAAATTATCAAATTTTAAAAAATATCGTTCACGAAGGTTAGAATATAACAAAAAAAACAAAAGACAAAGAATTCATATTGAATTATCTAGGTGATGAAGTTCTTGAACTTGGTGGCGTATCTCTACGCGGTAAGAGTGCTTTATTCGTCGATGAACTTGTAAATAAAATTCAAAATGAGTTCGAAATTATTGTTCGTGATCGAACATCATTCGCTCCCATCGACAATAACAACAACGACCTTGAACAAACTGAGCACATATCCGATCCTGAACCACCACCACCACCACCACCGCAAACACTCACAAAAAACGATACCAATATTGAACAGCAGATTTCCAATGATTCAGATGAAACTGATAGTCTCTCACAATACTTTCACTCGTCGTCACAAAGTCGAACGAGTAGCATCATGGCTACAGGTGATAGTTCGATATCACACGGACGTAGTCAAAGTGTGATACCATTGCAGAACATTCTTAAATCGGATTCGAAACGTATGGGAAGAAATTCGACGGCACTCGAACGAAAATCATCGCTTTCATTTGCGTCGTTAAAATTCCTGAAGAAAAAAACGAAGTCGGTCGATTTATCTCCTCAACAAGTGTTGCTGATGAATTATTTTCGAGAGAATAATTATGCAGGAGAAATCGAAATACAAATCAAACACGATAATGACAACGAACAACTTCATGTTCGAATAATTCAAGCAAAAAATCTCCTTCCCAAAGACACAAATGGATATTCAGATCCATTCGTTAAAATCAATTTACTTCCGGGACGAGAGTAAGTAATTATCCGTTAAAAGAAAAATCATGTTGTGTGCGCAATTCTAGTCAAGAAAACAAACGACGCATTAAGCATGTGACGAAAACATTGAATCCTCAATGGGATCAGACAGTTACGTATGGGCACATACATCGAGAAGAATTGCAACATAAAAAACTTGAAATCACAGTTTGGGATTATGATCGATTTAAAGCGAATGATTTTCTTGGACAAGTCACCATCGATTTAAAAAGTAACCAGTTTTTGACATTTGAAAAACCATAAAAAAAGAACACAACTTTTTTTTTCTCTTCTCAGATCCGAATGTCATCGATGATAAACATCATTGGTATCGGCTACAATCGCTTCGTGCTCGTGAAGAAATAACAAATCGTGGTTCATCGCCACGTTTATCTCAAATGCATACTGTTGAATCTTCATCTTCAGGTTCATTTACAACAAAAAAGAATACAGTACAATTTTCACCGAAGAACAATCAATCAAGATGAATAAACCTACCAGACAGACTTTATCTTCTTCTTCTTCTTTTTTTATTAATATTTCATTGTTTTTTCTTTCGCTTATCAGATACATGACAGATGAAAATAAATAAATAAATGTTTGATTTGAATATTATACATGTACGCAGTTTCTCTAATGTCGCTAGATGTCAGTAGACTATAGGCAAACAATAATAATCTAGATTTTGTTTTTTTCTCTACTTTTATCTTGATATAGAAATCAAACGAAATTATCTGTCAAATAATTAATCAAAATATGTCTGCTTATCGAAACAAATCGATCATCCATTACCATTCGTCGATGAATCATCATTAGATTTGTTATTATTTTCTTTTCCTCTTCTCCTATACTCCTACTACTACTACTACTACTTGTCAATATAAATCAATGTGTCTGTTTGTATATGTATATTAATGAATCGAGATTTGCTCGGTTAAAAATTCTCTTCGAATGTCGTTAAGTCGTCGAACAATTCGTCGAATTGTTTTACCAAGTCGACCTTGTGCATCCGTTCGCAGTCATAGTCAACAAAATATCTATTCTCAATTAGAACAAAGTTCATTTGTAAGTTAAAATTCATAATATATTTTTTGTTTCGTATCGAAGGTCTTTTTCTTCTTCTTCTTCTTCTTCTTCTTTGAAATTATTTGCATACTATCTTTTGATAAGAATGAAAACGAGTTTGATAGTAGGCTTTTTATCTATCTTCATTCTTTCTTTTTTCTGTGTCAATACAAGAATGTTGGTAGACGAAATCGAATACAGTAATTCCTACGAACCGAATCGACTTTTACGTGCGACATTCTCGACACCGTATAATTCATCGAAAGAAAAGGCTCGGCTACCTGTTAGTTTACGTTTGAAAAACACACAACGATACCGTTTATCAATCGAATCGAGTCAAACACTTGAGAGAAATGTTTCCAATTCAACGTATAACTTATTTAAATCATCGAATAAACATCGACAATCTAATGACAAGGTAGTTTCGATAATTGACAACGAGAAAGAGAGAGAGAGAGAACGAGACAAAGGTGGAGATGGGCAGTTGTGTTTTTTTAATTTGATTTTTATCTAGAATACTCAACAACCACAACTTGTTGCCGAAGAACAACAAGACAATGCAATATTTAAAATTTATTTCAAACGAATTCCACAAAAAACATTATCAACACCTGACAAAGTTGTTGTTGTTTTCAAATTCCATAATCGAATTTCGAATATTTCTTTTAGACGAATACAACTCGAGGTGAACTATTATATTCAACCGTCAAAATCTATCAATTAAAAGCTGGTACATTAGAACGTATTGTCGAATGTTTAACAGATAAACACGGAGAATTAGATTCGACACATATGCAAATTCTATTTGCTACCTATCGAACATTTACTAATACTCAATTGTTAATTGAAACGATATTAAATCGATATCAAGATGTTCTACCAGCTTCATTAGACATGATCGAAGATGTTCGACAGAAAACATTGCGGTAAAATATGTGCACACAAAAAATATTTTCTATATTTTTGCCTATGTTCATATTTAGGAGTCTTTCATTAGCATTGATATGTTTTCTAACAAGTTATAAAGAAGATTTCTATGATCCACCATCATATTCGACATTAATCTATATTCAAAAACATTCGTCTGATCGTGATGTACAAAAGCAAAGTCGTAGTTTGTTGAATCGGTTTCTTACTGAAGGTGAAACTATTTTTCAATATGATTTCGAGCATATTCTTGCTGTTGATGATAATAATAATCATCATCAACAACAATTCAAATTACCTTCGACAGATATGTTTACATTTGAGAATCAACTTCAAATGAATTTCTATGAATTACCTGATGTAATGCTTGCTGAACAATTGACTATACTCGATGCTGATCTATTAAAACGGGTTCTACCGTATGAATGTCTAACAATGGGAGGCAATGCGAGTAAATTTCGTAATGGAAATACAATTCGAGAATTATCAACTGTCGACAAAACAATTGAACAATTTAATTCGGTTGTCAAACGAGTCATTGGAACTGTTCTAGTTGAATATAATGATCAGTTACGTGCACGTGTCATTGAAAAATGGATCGATATTGCATATCAATGTCGACAATTGAAGAATTTCTCATCATTAACAGCTATACTGAACGGACTTCTATCAGGATGTGTATTTCGTTTGAAAACAGCTTGGTCCTATCTCGATCGAAATCATATAACAATATTAAATATTCTCAAAGATGTTTTCGGTAGTTGTGCCGATCGAAAACAAGCTCGAGCAATACTTGATAAAGTAAGACAAAAAGCAAACGAAATCGAATTTGCATGAATGCATGTATACATATATATATATATATATTTGTTTGTAGCAATTAGATGAAATACGCTTGACTCTACCGGAATGCAATGTATGTGTGTTTGAAAACTAGAAATTTATTTATGTTTGTCTGTCTTTTTATTATCATCCAGGAAGGTACAGCTAAATATGTGATTCCAATGAATGGAACGATTGGAAGAAAGAATCGATCGAAAAAAGATCGAATTCAGCAGAAAGTAGATTTTTTTTCTTCTTTCGAGATAAAAGAAAATAAACGATTGATTTTTTGGTAAATAGATTGTGATGGGAACAGTGCCATATTTGGGTTTATATTTGAGTGATTTGACTTATCTCGATTCAGCTTATGATAATACAATAAATTTGACGGATTCAAATCAACAGACAATTAAATTAATTAATTTCGAAAAACATCGAAAACAATTCGAAATCTTAGCTCAAATTAAACTATTTCAATCGGCTGCCAATGCTTACACGACTTTGCATCGTATGGATAATTTCAAAAATTGGTTCGATAGAATAGAAACTTATGATGAAGAGCAAAGGTAAAAGATTTTTCATTGAATAATTAACGATCACAGACAATATTTTCGATTAGTTGGAAACGTTCGTGTGAAATCGAACCCAATGATAATAGTCCACAACCACAGAAATATTCCGATGATTCAAATTCATCGACTAATCGATCCAAACCGCTCAAAGCGTAAGATAAAAACTATTATACTATTCGAATAAAAGAAAAAAACATTTTTTTTTGGTTACATTAGATTTGCATCTCAAGCTTCTCTCGAATCACTAACTCCTCCGGTTCAGCATCATCTCGAACCGGGAGTTTCTGTTTCAATGCATTCGACTCCATCGTTAACTTCGCTTGACAAGCTCAGTCTCAATTCTGTTCAATCATTTTCTCAGCCACAACCATCACCAAAACGCATGACAAAGAAAGCACACTCCCGTTCATCGTCCATATCAAGTTGTTTTTCAACGAATGCAAGCTCAAGTCAAGGCTACATGTCAGCACAAGCATCGCCAGCAACAAGCGTTGCTAATTGTACGATGAATACGACTGATATTGAAACATTAATTGCAAAAGTACATCTCATCGGACGAAATGATTTATTATACAAAAAAATTCGAGTAAAATCATCTTTCGATTTACAGCGAGATGTTGATTCTTTTGTTAAGATTGCAAATAATGAACGAACGTCTGGAGTGTTGAAAACTGTTCTTGAAAAATTCAATCTTGATCCATCGACTCACGAACGATACTGCATCGAACAGCAACTACCTAATAAACGTAAGATCTTATTTCGAAAACATCCATTGTATTTATTTATCGATTCATTTCAGGAATCGTTCTACTCGATCATTGTAATGTGTTCTATGCTCTTGTTCGTCAATCGAACGATGATCAAGTCGAATTACTAATTCGAGAAAAAACTCGACAAGAATCCGAACAAACTAAAGTTCGTTTTCAAACGCCAGCTAATGGCCATCGTCGAACATCAAGTGGTTTTAGTATATCATCTAATCATAGTCGTTAATCGATATTCCGATTTGTAAATAAATCAAAACAAAATTGTCGTCTTTTTTTTCAAATTAACCTTCAAGAATCTCTCTTGAATCGATAAGATTTTCCATTCCATTGATTGTGAACATTCTACTATAGCCGTGCATGTGTTTTCTTCTCTTCTTTTGAGGGTTTATTTCTATATTTATTTATTCTATCGTTTGTTTTTTTTTCTTCAAATACTATGTATGCATATAAACGTGTTATTTCAAAAGAAAAGAAAAGAAGAAGATTCAAATAATCCATTTATTCATTTTTTCGAAAGTTTAACATCGCATCAGTAAGTATAACAAATACCGAGAGCGTTGTCATCGAGATATAAAACAGACTTTTCTTTCTTTTTCTTTTCCCCTGAAGCTATTGCGCATCCGTATTAAAAGAAAAAGAAACTAGAACTACGGCATTTCCATTTCTGTTTTTAGCCAATCCTCATTGAGTAGAAGAGATTATTGTCGAGTTTTCTTTTTCCGTCTCATATGAACTTTAATCTCAGTTGAATTACTTCGTTCGTCATTCTTCTCTTATCTTCATCATATTCAAAAGTCCAATATACAAGTTTCTAAAGGTTATTTTAAGGGCAGATTAATTGAAATTTCGTTTAGTTTTCGCAAGCATGCTGAAACGCAAAACAAAATTCGATGCAACACATCAACTATCGATTCATTCTCGACGAGGTCATAATAAATTCTTTTCCGAAGCTATTTTTCCACTTTTAATATGTATTACATGTCCATTTTTTATTCGATCGATTGTTTACATATGTACACATTGTCATGGATCGATTAGTGAATTTTTCTCGCAATTATTTATTCAACAAACAATGTCATTGAAACAAGTCCTAGAACAATTCTTCTATTTTCAATGGCATTGGCCGTCAGCTTTGATTATGCTCGGATTTTTAATCTATGCTATTGTTTTAACAATGATTCTGCCCGGTGAAGAATATCATGGACCCATAACCGATACTGGACATATTCCGATCTATCGAAATAATGGTTTTATTTATTATTTAATATCATTATTTATTTTTGCTTGTCTAACAATTCTATTAAAGATCAATCATCTTTCGCCAACATATATTTACGATCATTGGGAAGAATTTCTTTCAACTGTCAGTACATTTGCATTTATTCTTTGTTTTATTGTCATGATCAAAGGTAAATATTTACCATCAACCAATGATCATCGTTCATCATCGAACTGGATTATTGATTTCTATCGTGGTGTTGAATTATATCCTCGAATATTTAATATCGATATTAAATTAATAACTAATTGTCGATATGGTATGCTCTCATGGGCAATTCTATCGATTATATTTTGCATGAAAACATTTGAATTACATGGTTATACTGACAGCGCATTCGTGACATGTTTACTGACGGTTATTTATCTAACAAAATTCTTCTGGTGGGAGTCAGGTTATATGAAAACCATGGATATTATTGTAGATCGTGCTGGTTTCTATTTATGTTGGGGTTGTCTTGTTTGGGTGTCAGGTCTTTATGCTTTGCCATCCTATTTTCTTGTTACACATCCAAATCATCTCGGTTTACCATTGACAATCTTTATTATCATTGCTGGTCTAACATCGATTTATATAAATTATGATTGTGATCGACAAAAGATCGATGTTCGAACACAAAATGGTCTCTGTCAAGTTTGGGGCCGACAAGCACGAATTATTCGAGCCAAATATGTTCTACTCAATGGCAAACAATCGGAAAGTATTCTTCTTGCATCAGGTTATTGGTCGATTTCAAGACATTTTCATTATATACCTGAATTGATGTTAGCTTTTGCTTGGTCATGTCCGTGTGGTTTTCATTATATTCTACCGTATATTTATTTTCTTTTTCTTTTAACTTTATTAATGCATCGAGCTCATCGTGATGATCAAAAATGTCGATTAAAATACGGTTTATACTGGAATAAATATTGTGAACTCGTTCCATGGAAAGTCTGGCCAAAGATTTATTAGCTTCTCTTTTTTTCTGTTTTTGTTTATTTGTGAGGTTTTAATAAAAACAAAAGAACAACTAAATCTATGATCTTGTCATGGTTCAAGACTTCGTGTTGCTCGATAGACATCCAATGGGCTGATTTCTTCGCCACTGATTTTGCATTTTAATGGATGAGGAGGTACGGGTAATGATAAAGATAACGGCGCTCTCAAACGTGCTAAATCCGTATGTACAAGAAAAAGACGATTTTTCAAACGATTATATAATGAAATATCAAAAGCCTGTCGTCGTGCTTCACGATAGAATCGTTGTAGAAACAATCGATCTGTCCACGCCATATATTCGAAATCAGCACGTGTCATCAAATGAAATGAATAGAAAACCATAGCCGTACCAAACGCAATGAAATATGAAATCGGTTCGACAATATCCCACGAATAAACATCCCAGGTTAGCTCAGCAAGTATGCCGACTTGAAATGCCATGCCAGCTACACCGAGCCAAACACAACGTGATGCATGCTGTTGACAGATCTTTGCAATTCTATCTTTGATCTACAAAGAGAATTAAATTAAAAAAAAAAAGAAAATTCTTTTTTTCTCGCGTTCTGCATACGATTTCTAATGGTTGAAGTTGAGCCGTTAGTTCATTTGCTTCAGTTTTTAATTCTAAATATTTCGAATGATAAACTTTCAATGCATTCAGCGCGTGATAGAGAGCTGCAATTGTGTCTTCGGGTGTTGGTCCATCGACTTTCATTTGTCGAATTGTATGTTCTTTAACTTGTAATTTATTGATTGCGTCAAACAGAAATGTTTTCTGTTGATTTAATTGAATTGTAAATGCTGAATTCATTAATGAATTAATCGGATAAGATTTCGATAGTAATTTCCCATCGGTATCATGAACATGCACGTGTTCAATGCCTGAATCTTCTTGTTTGATCTCATCGATTAATTGCCCAACAGTTGATGTTTGCAGATTCATATGAAATCGACATGTTTCTTGACGTGATGGTAAAAGTAACGACAAAACTAACACACTATCCGAATGATTCAAAATCGCGTCTGAAAAGAAACGAAGAAATCGATAGCTGTGCTTTTTTTCATAATCTACCTGTCGATGGTAATGTACGAGAATTGGCAATCGAACGAAAAATCGATGTAAAACGCATCTTTTCAATTGTTTGAAAAACGCAGTTATAAAACTATGGATTCCTCGCTTTTTTTGCTGTGTTGACTGACCTTTTTTTATGCGTTCTTTTGCCGACTCAAATAAGAAATACTATTAACCATGTCGTACGCGCACATGTCGAAAAACTTCAGAACGGGAAAAAAAAAAGAAAAAAAAACGACGAAGGAGTATATATATACATTATCAAACCATCCCCTATGTATTTCTTTTCTCACGTCAGTCATCGTATGTTTTCTTTTTTTTTTCTTCTTTCTTGTTAAATCACACGTCATCAAATGTCTTATGCAATTTAACTTATGAAAACACGCAAAAATCTGCATAGCCCAATGCATTCTTTTTCAAAGACTGGAGAAAGAAAAGAAAAAGGAATATATACGTATGCATATCCGTTCAGCCACTCATAGATTCGGTTGAGGGCATTGTACCGAAATTATCATTAGTATTTTATCTGTTTTCGTTATCAATCAGTAAAGAAAAACAAAGTATGTCGAATGTATCAGCTAATTATCATCATATAGAAATTCATACGATAAAACCTGAACATCTACTTGATTTATTCGAAAATATTTATCATTTTCAATTGATTGGCAAACGACAAACAGATTTCTATTCTCAATGGTTTCTTCAATCTGGTCGATGTCGATTAATAATTTCCTCAATTCTCAATTTAAACGTCAAACAAACCGATTCCAATCATTATGATATTCTAACTTCAATCCTCTCTCAACCATCAACTGCCGATTATATATTCGATCGGGATACTGTTTTTAATGTTGCTTTACAGGTCAAATCAATTCAAGCAATTCTCGATAATAATCCCGATTTGCAAGTAATGAGAAAAAAAGTCCCTTTTTTTCCACCTGACAGCTTGTTTTTTTACTCAAGGTTATTGTTTCGTCTCGATACGCCCGCGATGCGTATGGTTCGATCGAATACGCTTGTATAAAATCGTGTATCGGAAATGTCGTGCATACATTGATAAACACATCGGAATACTCAGGCGAATGTTTGCCAGGTTTTGAAATAGTCTCAAGTTTGAAAAAAGAATGTCTTGTCAATGATATCGATCATATTGCATTTGCAATGCCGAAAGATTCATCATTGAATACAATCAATTGGTATGAACGAGTGTTTTCGATGAAACGATTTTTTGTTAATCAGTAAGCACAAAAAAGAAAAATCAATGCGTTTTGAAATTAATCTTGTAGACAAGATGATCCATTTCAAGGTTTTCCAGTTCATGTCGGCAATCTTGGCATGCGTTTATTCGCAAGTGAATATTGGAAATGTTCAGAAACTGGTTGTTTTAATAATGAATTGAGTTTGAAATTTGTCTTTGCTGAATCGTTAATCAGCGATCAACAAAAATCATCCGATCAAATCAAACGATTTCTCAGTCAACATAAAAATCAATCTGGTATTCAACATATCGGCTTCTTTTGTGCAAAAAATATTAAAGAATCCGTACGAATAGCTCAAGCAAACGGTGCAGAATTTCTCACACCTTGTGCAAATTATTATCTCAGAGAAAATAATGGCAATACAATTGAATCTGTTGGTGAAAATATCGATGAACTAGCTGAATTAGGAATATTATTAGATAACGAATGTGATCAATCGGAAATCGCCGACAAGAGTCTTCTTCAAATATTTACGAAATCGATTTTTAATAATGATACATTCTTCTTAGAATTAATTGAACGTCGTGGTGCAAGAGGTTTCGGTGCTGGAAATATTCGAACATTATGGAAAATTGTTCAGCAAAAACTTGATTCGAATACAGTCTAATTATTTTGTTTTGTTCTTTTCTTTTTCATTCAACTAAATAAACAAGCCGTGCTAGTATGAAGGACATCTATCGCTGAGTTCATTCGATTGATTTTATTTTCAAACCAATGGTAAATCTATAGATAAAAATCATCATCAGATTTTGATTGATTATTATTAATGAAAATTTAGATCGAATGGCGACAGCAACCGATGAAAATCAACCGAAAACTGTTCATCGACCGGAATTATTAAATAAGATTGATATCGAAGTGAATGTTAATGATGCGATTTTACTTGTTAACGAAGAAGGTGTCATTACCGGCCTTGATGATCGGTAATTATCGATATTTTAACATGTATTTTTATTTAATATTTTTTCTATTTTACAATCAGAACATTGAGAATTTGGATAAAACGACAAACAGGAAAATATTGGCCGTCGGTTTGTTACACATTAGAAAGTAAAAGAATTGTTTTTTTCTGTTGGAAATTAAAAAAAAACTATGTTTATTCTTCAAGGTGCACCAACAACACTTTTCTATCACGAGCCAAGTCATCGACTTTTCTGTGGATGTGATACCGGTTTACTTCACGTAAAGAAAAACTAGTTTTTGTTCCAAAAAACAACTATTTGGTTTCATAGGAATTTCTTGTGGGTGATGATTATAATAAAATCACTCTTCAATGTACCTATCTCGGTCATCAAATGCGTATACATGCATTATATTTCTCTCCAACGAACGAAATTCTATTGAGTGTTTGTCGAGAGAAGAAATTCAATTGGTATTCGACGAAATCGACCGATGATAATCACCAACATCCTCGTGGTGTTCATCATCTGTCTGCATGGGCTTTGTCAATAGCTATGGATGATTTAACACGGCAATGTTTTATTGGTGATGCCAGTGGGAATATACAATTTCTCAAACTGACGAATGATAATAAATGTCAAACAATAACGACCCTATCGGGTCATACAGGTTGGCTGATTGATTATTGAATAAAAACAATCATTTTTTGAATTTTTATCTAGGTGGAGTACAAACACTTCTTTGGGATTCCGAAGCTGAATGGTTGATTTCGGGAAGTTTTGATACATCGATTGTTGTTTGGGATATCGGCGCTCATCAAGGCATAGCTGTCGAATTAAACGGTCATTCAGATCGTGTTATTGGCATTTATTATGAAAAATCTCAACATAAATTATTTACATATTCCGCTGATGGTCAAATAGGTATCTGGCCCATGAATGTCAAGCGTGGTGAAACACCGAAATGGCTCGAAAGTGATAATTGTCAGATATGTCATTTGCCATTCTTTTGGAATATACGTGCAATGTGGACACAGAAACAGATCGGATTAAGACAAGTAAAAAACAAAACTCAATCTTGTTCAATAGAAATTGTTAAAATTTCGTCTTTTTTTCAGCATCATTGTCGTAAATGTGGTCGAGCTATATGCGATCAATGTTCTCAAACTCGAACGGCACTTCCATTGATTGGTTATGAATCAGTTCAACGTGTTTGCAATGAATGTGTGAAGAATTTAAAGCATAACGAGTATTGAAAACAAACGAATAGTTTAAAAAAAAAAACAAGTTTGCTCAACAATTGACTTTGAATTTTCTAGAACAGTTGCATTGGCAACATTTCATCATCTTCGTCAAGGTACAATTAAAATCGACTTAAATTACAAGAAAAAAGTTCTTATGACTGTCGGAACTGATCGAACAATTAAGGTAAACACGAATTAATTCTATATTCATTAAAAACAAAACTTGTATTTAGATCTGGAATGTCTCATTAGTTATCTAAATTATCATATACATTATTTATTTTTAATTTCATTGTTGTTACATTGTCTTTTCTCTTTAACATAGAATCAAAAGTTCTCTCGCTCTTTTTTTTTGTCTTGTAATCTACTATTTAACAACTTTATCTCGTCGCTTTAATAACCAATATTTTAGATTAAAAAATGGACGAACAACAGGTTAAACTATCAGCTATTGCGAAATACGCATTCAAAGCGCAGAATACAGACGAAGTAAGAAAGGAAATCGACGAATAATATGTTCGATAGAAAGATTATTCGATTTAGTTATCATTTGCAAAGAATGATAAAATTATTCTGACTCAAACACCGACAGAAGGTGGATGGTGGGAAGGTACATTGAACGGCAAAACAGGATGGTTTCCATCGAATTATGTTGAACAAGCTGCGAAGAAAACCGGTAGATAAAAAAAAGCAAATTCGTATTTGAAAAATTTTCTTTTGTTGTTAGATTCTATCGCTTCGAATCCGAATATTTCAACACAACAATGCATCGAAATGCACCAACAACGAGATATAGTAATGACAATGATTAACAATCGAAATAGTTTCAGTCTGTTTGTTTGTTTGTTAGATTCTTGAGAATTTAGTTGAAAGTGAACAACAATATGTCAATGAATTAGAAGAATTTCTTTCGAATATGATTCAACCATTAACAATGTACGAGAATTTACGAACTTTGAAAGAATAAAAATTTTCTTTCTCAGGTCAAATCTACCGTTAGATGTACATAATCTCGATGATCTATTGAAATTTCATCGACATCTTCTACATGTTCTTCAAGATTCGACGAAGTAAATTCTCCTTCTTTGTTTACCCGAAACACAATTCTTCGTATAGAAATCAACATCGTATCGGTGGGATTTTTCTTCAACTTGCACCAACATTGAAACCAATATTTGAAGAATACTGTTTTCAACATGCCAACGCACTTTTTCTTCTCAATCAGAATAAGTAAAACACCAGAAAAAAAAACAATTCATTCATTTTATTTCAATTTGCAGAGATAAAATCGTTTCGATTTTTGATTCATCGAATGAGACGAATTCTTATGCACAATTAATCAGAAATCTTTCGTTGCCAGTCAATCATTTGGAGAAATTAGCTGGATTTTTAAAAGAATATTTATATCATCTCGAAGTAGGAAATTCTTTTAGGCAGAATTTTCAATTATTTGTATCCAATAGGAGTTTCATGTCGATCGTGGCGATGCACAACGAGCTGCTGAGTATTACACTGAATTAGCTGTAAGAGAATTCGATTTGTGAATCGACATTGATTTGACTTTTTTCGTTACAATTAGTCGTCGGGTGCTGATTGGAGAAAGCGAAAAGAATGGGAACTTGAAATCATTCATAGTCTTGGTGCTGAAGTAAATAAAAATGCAAAAACGTATTTTCCGTTTTGATCGAAAGTTTTGTTTAGACTTTGACAGCCTATGGTGATGCGTTATGTCTCAGTCCTGTTAATGTCCTTATTGAAAATACAAATTCGACATCATTCGAACGTGTTGCCATACTTTATCCGACGATATTAGTGCTTCTTTCGACTGTAGACAATTCGCAAGAATATCAAATTGAAGTCTGTTGTTTCGAAACTTCAAATGAAATCAATTAATTGGCTTTTTTTTCTTTTTTGCAAAGAATCGTTTGCCGATCAATCAAATAACGATTAGTAAAATTGTTGATATTAGTAAACGAGCATTAAAAATCAATCGTAAATATTCATTCGACTCTTCTTTACCTTTTTTTTCTTCAACGTACTATTCGTTTAGTTCCATCGAATCAATCATTCATCATTTCCTATCCGAGTTCAAGTGAATATCAGGAATGGTGCGAGAAATTCTATTCACTTTTAGTCAATAAAAATCAAACACTCGTTAAAGTATGACGAAATTTACGAAAAATAAAAGCCAATAACCATTGTTTCTTAGTCACCATCGACTCTGACGGCATCAAAATCGGCGCCAATGAATCTCGAAAGTCCGAAAATGCCTCTGAAAAATCCTCATTGGTCGAAAAATTGCCTTCGTCCACATACACCATTGACAATTGGCAATAGTTCGTCTGTACCATCGGCAAATATTGGTACAACTGACTCGACAACAAATATCAATGAAAGTGGATCGAATCGAACATTAAAACGTTTCATGACAATGAAAAAATCCAAAGCGAATGAATTTCTAAAACGAGGTTTCATCAATCAACACCAATGTTCAATCGAATATAGTTTTTGCTATTTTTTCTAGTTGAAACAAGCGGCGGAGATTCATTATTACTTTCCGTTATCGAAGCTTATTGCCTTCCGACGATGACAAATGCAACTGCAATAACAAATCTCAATAATCTATTCACAAAAGCTCGTCATTCGATTCAAGGAAACATCGATACGACAACAAATGTCAATTAGTATAAGACAATTTGAATAAACAAACATTGCATTCTTTTGTTTTTTTTTCTGTATTTCTAGCGAACGTCGTGCTATGCAAGATATGCTCAACGAACTTCGTCTAGCTTATAAAACACTTCAACAAGAACTCGACGAAGAACGACGAGCTCGTAAACAATTAGAAAGTCAGATACAGAAGTTACTTCTCACCTCATCGAAATAATCAAACGCTAAAACATCTTAATACATAAATCTCTGTGTGTCCGTGTGTGAGTGTGTTTTATTTGAAAAATAGAAATATTTACTAATAATAATCCGATAAATATGACTACCGAAGAAGAAAAAAATTTGTTTAACAAAGAGTTCCTTGAATCGATGTTTGAAGATTGATGTAGACATGCTGAGATTTCGATGGATAAAAATAGCTTTCGACTTCTCGATCGCATAACAAGTCATCGAGCGCGTCTGGTGAATAATTGTGTGGGACGAATTTTTTCGGTTGAATATGAGTTATGATTTTCGATGAATAAACTTTCGGCTGTTGTTCACGATCGAGTAATTGCAATCCATAGGAATTCATAAGTAAATCATTGGAATTTCGATGAAAATAATATTTTTGCGAATTTACAAATCGATTCTCTTTATTATTCGTTTGGTCATTGAAACCAGTGATCGTTCGTCGACGTGAAAAATCAATCAACCGTCGACGATGATGATTGCTTGTCGATTGTTCATTCGTATCGATGATGCTCGTACGTGATGACAGATGTGAAAGATTCTCGGACATACCTTGCATAAGTATCGATGATGAAAACGATGGCGTAGGCGAAATCGTTCGTTTTTCGATTACTGGCCGAGATAAAGTCGATACTAACGATGTACTTCGCTTCGGTGTTTTTTTCATCATAGCTAAAGAATGAAAATGATTTTTTTTTCTATGTACGTGAATATATAAATCTTCGGTATATGTTATATTAAATGACAAGAGACGGGGGAACGAGAGAGAGAGAGAGAGAAAGAGAATCAAATTTAAGACGTTTGGTGAGTCAGATATGACAAAGTTATTTTAGTATGTCAATGCAAATAGTTTTTGCTCGTTGCCATAACAAGAAGTAAACGATTGAAAAGAAAATGTTTCCTTTTTCTCTTTTTTCTTTCTTTCTTTCTTCTATTCTATTCGTTTGTCTGTTTAAATAATTACATTTATTAATATTTACTTGGCCTCGTTTCGAACAAAAAAAAGAAAAAGAAAATGATCTGAGTCAATTTTCAATGTTGAAATTGAATCAATTCGTTCGAATGTGTTTGCTAAATTTGATACGTACGTTGAGATGTTCGATCTAACCAGATTGATATATGATCGAAATCGATTTCTTGTTGTTCTTGTTGTTGATTTGACGAGGAAACAATGGTAGTAGTTTTCGATTTCTTCGGTAGAATAAAACTTTTCAATCTCTTTACGAAACTATTCAAATCTGCGATGCACAGAAGACAGATTAGACAGTAAGATGAATTGCTTTTTGACTTACTTGTTTGTTTTACTGACGAATCACCTGTTGAATAGCCACTCGATGTCGTTTCGGATAAATTTATACCTAGATGATCGTTGTTTTTTATCGATTTTATAAATGAAAAATGACGTCGATAGTGTTTCGTTGTCATGTTCAAAAGCTTTGCAAACTAGCTGCTGCTACTTGTCACTCTTGTTCGATTACAAATGATTGAGCATATTTCTTATTATTATTATTACTACGACTATTATTCGTTCGATGCACATAAACTCACGATACTCAAATTACAATAATCGAACGGAAGTAAATACAAGTATGTGTGTATATTCATTGAGGTCACAAGAGACCTCTGCACGAGCAAATTCAAAATGAAATCATCTTTTTCCTTTTTTTTATGCACAAATAAATTCATTTTTTATTGATGAAATAAAAAAAAACTTCCATGAAGAAGAAAAAAAGACACGCACAGATTGTCCAACATATTTATTTCATGAAGGTGAATTGAATTTGACAGGATTACCATTTCTACTGTTGTTTGTTGTCAATTCCCTCGAAAAATCTTTTTTCTTTGACTACTGAATAGAAATAACGTCATCATTCATCAAGCATTTGCTTAGCTGATGTCAGACAGTAGTCGAAAAAGAAGAAAGAAAGAAAGGGAAAAGAACGAACATACGAACAGTTAAGAACACACAGAAGAATTGATTGATTGATTGATTGATTGCGAGCAAACAAAACACAATATTGTTGTGATAATAGAGAACAAATCTTTCTTTTCCCCCGAATAAAGCACATATGGTTAAAATAAGAGACAAACTTCTTTTTTTGGGTTGATATTTCGTACGAATAACAAGCATGTTTTCTTTTTGTTAACTTATCGAAATAAACTTTCGTTTCTATTTGAATCAAGCAAATCAAGATACCATAACCACGCACGAAGAGAAACACAAATTTTCGAATAGCATATTGACATAGAGATCTAGTTATTTCATATAGACATATAGATAATGTTTAACAACAAACAAGCCAGGCAAGATAATAACAAAAACATTGATTTAACTATTCTGTTTTGTGTAGGAAATTGGTCTTAGTGTGAAGCAGATAAGTTAAAGAAGTATGGATGGATGTGTTCTAAGAAAACTCTTGGATAAAATAAAGTGAATTCAAGCAGACATCAAAATCATTATAAATTAATATTAAAGCATAAAATATAAAAGTAAATTTCGTTTGACGACGTGCAGGAAGATAAATCAGGTTAAAAAGATCGGCTTCTTCAGTAATCAGAAAACGAACGAACGAGCGAACCGCTAAAAACCTAAAAACTTACTATACTTTACCCTAAAACTTAAACGAAAAACACGGCGAACACGATCGATAAATACTTGATTAACACGAACTCAATAAACAACTCTGATCAGAAACACAACTACGATTAAATAATAATTTCATTCTGTTGAACATCGCAGAACTGGTGTAAATATTGATGTTTAGCATGAGATGTAGAAAAACACTGCAAGCGATATAGTTGATTAATAATCAAAAGATGTTAACCCGAGCGAATACATATTCTTTTCTCAGATAAGATTAATATGATTGCAAGTAACGTATGTATATGAGCATTAGCCAAAATCAATCTATGTAAACTTTCGTTTTGCTATCGAGAAAAATCAAGAAGAGGAAGATGCATGATGGATATGTTTGATTGAGATAATTGAAACCAGAATATAAAGAATGTGCTTGAAAAAGGAAATCACTGAGAGAATAACTTCTATGATAACACATGTCGTGCTGATGTTAAAAAAAGCAAAACCAGAATACAGGTAAACAAAGCTATTCACCAGATATATCTTCTAATTATAAGACCTTGAATATACTTGTTAGTTTAACAGTGAGACTAGTAAATCGATTGATTCATTCATTGTTGAAATTAGTAGCTGTGTTTTTTTTCTAATAGATTTTCTAAACGATGGAATGTGTTGATGGACAAAAAAATCATTTTCTTAATCTTCAATTAAACATTTGGATTTATGCGATGATCAATTGGCTGACCGTTGAGGACAAAAAAAGGAGAATCTGACAATTGGAGATATTATGTATGGAAAATTCGAATATTGGACAAGAATAAACAAACAACACACACATGATGCGATTGCACTTCCTGTTTCAAATTCCAACGTGTTCTATCCTTCAATAACATAAATTCACATTCAAACGGCACGAAACGAAACGTAATTTCTTCTTGCGAACGACGAAACCTAAAAAACTTTCCTTATACCTTACCCTTTCTACGAACGTAAACGTGTGTATTATAATCCAAATAAAAACAACGCTTGCACTCTTCACCGTATCACTTCTCTTAACTTGCATATGAGACAATATTAAACAAATATTTTGTACATGTAGAACAATATATATTTTCTCTTGGCAAATACTTTTTCATATGCCATATAATGGAAAAAAATCATTAAAGGAAGATGGTGTATAATTGCTTAGATGTAGTAGTACTAGATATTCTTTCACATAAAAAAAGCAAATGAAGTAAGATCAGTTGTTGACAAATACAGAAAAATCTTCATATGAGCCACAAGAAAATTCAATGTTCTCATTTTATGTTTGAATATTGCGGATAATTCTATAAGTATATCGATTGTTGACACATATAATGAGGAATGCTTGGAACTTACAATTTCTTCTAATCACTAATTGTAATGTACTTAAATGAAGATTAGTTGGCGCGAAATGACAAAAAAGCAGCCATGTAAGTTTCTTAATCTGATTTTCTTATGAAAATACGTATGTATATGAATATTTTTCTTGCGAGATAAATCACCGATGAATATTAACTTACAATAAGAATAAATGCGAATATTATTATTTCCTTTTTTTTTCTTAAGATATTTCGTTAGTTGCCAAAATGCATTTGTGTGATAAAACATTCTCACGACTGACGTCCCTTGAAAATCAACGGATTTAATTAACATATAAATTTGTCTTACGGAATATGAATTTGGTAATAAGAATATTTCTCTTGCAAACTGCACCGAATAGGCATATAGACAAGGTTGAATGAATGAATGAATGCGTGTGTGTGTGTGTGTGTGACTGAGACATCTTTTACAATACGAACATATATTGCTGCACATAGAGAGTCTAAATACGACTCATCCAGGCATTTGGCTGACCACTTCTTGTAAGATTTTATGCGCGCACGAACGCTCCCCTGAAAACGACGAACCACCCAAAATATATATTCTAATCGAAAGAGATTTTTGGCTTCTCTGTAGTTTTCTTTTTTTCTTTTAACATGTGCGATTGAATTGCGGTCGATCTGTTGCGAACAACCTACAACCTTCTTGACAATTAACAAATAGGCTCACGAATAAAAAACGTCCATTGGTTATGTGCGTGTATGTTTCTATGGAAATAAACAGTTGATTGTAATAATGAAATTTCTACCTGGAAGAATGACTATATCATATGTATGTATGCGTGTGTATGTGTGAATATTCCTTTCTGTTAAGAATAAATCATATTGAAATTTAAGACGCGAAACGATTAAATTGCTTGTATGTATGCGGTGTTTTTGGTTCTATATAATAACGAAATCTTGATTAAAGATTGCAAAGATTTACCATTGTATGATTTTTAGCGAATAGGAATTCTTTCTGTTTGTGTTTTACACGAGTGTAAACTATATCATAAAAAATCTTGCGATTAGATAAATGAATCCTACCACCATTGGGAAGAGTTCTTATATCAGTGTAATATAATGAATGTATAGCATCGCTAGAGTAGAACAACATTGGGCAGTAAAAGAAAAGTGCCCTACCAGAGGACAAATCATGTGATATGTGATTTAGATGAGAGAATTTTTCTATTCGTTTCAATGTTGAATAACTAAAAAACGAAAAGGTTGATGATGTTTGTCGTAAGACAATCGCGGAGTGTTTTTTTTTCAGGCGCAACGGAGGAGAAATAAAACTTTATTTGACTTACCTTGTTTGGCCACCGACGCGGTATTTCACCGTCGTCGTTCGTTGTTGATTTTTATGTTTGCTGTTTCATATCGAGATGAGAAAAAACAGTGAAAGCGAGAGAGAGAAGAACAAACTCGATGGTAAACGACGACATAAATGAAATACATTGTGTTGCGACTTGCTTTTATACTCATGCTCGATTCTCTTTCTTTTTCTCTTTTTCCCTCTCTTCTATTCTCATTTTCTCTCTCGATTTTTCTCGATGACGCTGAAAAAATAAGAGAACAGACAAAAGGAAATTTCGTATGACGATACGCCTACGTATGAAATACATCATATGACGACACTATTTATTACGAAATGGTAAAAAGGGTTTTTTCCTTCCTTTCTTTCTTTCTGATCATGATGCAATAATCACCTTTTGCGACATCTATCGATTGCCCGTTGTTTTCATTGGTGGAAAACTTCTACATTGAAAATAATTATCTGCAAATAGAAAAATGAACTGAAATTTTATTTATTTCGTCGTCAGAATCATGAAGAAATCATTGACAGACAAGCCGAAGAAAAAGAAAGTTCTAACAAAAAAACTCTCGAAAAACAAGAAATCATTCAAAGATCCATTTCTCCGTGATTTAAAAGAGAAACCAGCAAAAAAACCGGTCACAATTCAGCCAATAAATGCAATTAAACCCGACAATGATGACAATGTGACATCACGTACACAAGCGAATAAAACTCAAATTGCTCGTCTTTTGCCCAAGACTCGTCTTCAACTGCCAACACATGCACTTCGATCTGCTCGAACATTTGCTCAATGTCCGTCGATGAGTGTTGTCAGTCACGAGACATTGCCCGACGAACATCGACAATTGCCAGTCGTTTGTTCACGTGCTGCAATGAACTTTCATGCTCGACGTTTAGGCACAAATAAACGTGTGGATAATGAGTATCGTTTAGGACAAATAAATAAACGTCATGCGGGAAAAATGATTATTGAGAAATTATAGAAATCAATTTCTCGAGAAAAAAAGAAGAATTGTTTTTGTTTTGTTACAGATTTTCAAAGAAAAAACACCCAACAAATATTCGATTGTTTTATATGTTTATGTTTGAACTTTTTTTAAAATCTCAATGACGGATTCGACCGATGATGATTTGTCTCTACGACCTATGAATCCAACGCGTCGATCTGTTAGTGTTGGAGACTCGCCATTTGAATCTCAAGAACATATCTCCACTCAGAATGAAGCCTGTCAAGTTAGTAACGGATATATTTGTGCGCCTTTATCACGAACTGATCATCCGTCTACAGCCAAAACTTGCTGGTTAGTCGTTGTTTCTTGTCTCTCGAAAATTTGCGCGTACATATCTCTCGGCTAGGTATTGAAGACTAATAAATTCTGCTTTTTATTATAGATTACAAAAAAAATAAAAGGAAAATATTTGGCTTTGATAAATAGAATCAAGTGCTCTTTCTCTCTATACATATAAATATAATTTTGTCTTTTTAAATTGCGATTCTCTTTCTCTTTCTCTTTCTCTCGTTCTTTCTGCACGTGCAAATATGTTTTTCTATCGACGTACTTTCGGGTATTTGAATACAGTTATTTGTCTTCAACACGAAATTAAATTAACTAGCCGAGTAACATCAATGTTTTCGAGACGAACATTTTCGATGTCTGCAGATAGTAGTCAAACGAGGTAATTGCTCATTAATTCGTAAATATCGAAATAATTCATCTAATTTGATTCGAATTCTTATCTTTCATTTCAATGCACTATTTCATGTTGTTTAGGCGTGCTCGTTCGGCATTTGCACCGTCGCCAAAATCAAATTTTGGTCCAAAAGGAACATTAAAAAAAGTGCAAAACAATGATCAATTAATGTAGATTGAATTTTTCGAAATAAAAAAAACTCACGAATCTATCATTTGAATTCATAGAGTTATTCAAGATCCATCTAGTCAACGTTTACATTGGATATCACCTCCAACTAATATTCTTATCATACGTAAGCCAGGTCCACAAACAATGAATGAATTTCAACAGTTGATTCTACGATTATTGAAAGTAAATCGACCGAATTTTCCTCTTTCGTTCTTCTTATTTGTTGATAATTTAGCGTCGATTAAATGTTTTTATTGAATTATCTGAACATATTCATCTGCCATTTGGCACCAATTCAGAGCTGAAAGAACATGCACAACGATGTTTTGCATTCGATCAAGAAAATGACATATCAAAAATTGATTTTATTATTTGTTTGGGTGGTGATGGTACACTTCTTCATGCGTCGAGTATATTTCAAAAGAGTTGTCCACCTGTTCTGTCATTTTCTATGGGTTCATTGGGCTTTCTTACGCCATTCGATTTTAAATATCACGAGAAAATCTTGAATGAAGTTATATCTGGCAATGTTGCTGTTCTTTTACGTACACGTTTGAAATGTACGATTGTTAAAGAAGGTTTAAAGAAGAAGTCCTCATCGAATGCATCGTTTCATTCGGTTTCATCTGATGATGATTTCAAACAAAAAGGCAAAGATGATTCGGTTTCGCATTTAGCATTGAATGAAGTTGTTATCGATCGAGGTCCAAATTCGTATTTGTCCAATTTGGATTTGTATATTAACGATCGATTTATAACGAAAGTTCAAGGCGATGGTAAAATCAAATTTCGACTCGAAAAAACAATTAATTCCATGTATTCTTTTCCAAAGGTTTGATTATTTCGACCCCAACAGGTTCAACAGCTTACGCAATGGCTGGTAAAAATTCTCTTGAAGAATTTTATTTTATAAGTTCTTTTTATTCTCTAGCCGGTGCTTCAATGGTTCATCCGAACGTTCCAGCAATGGTCATTTGTCCAATTTGTCCACATTCGTTATCATTTCGTCCGATTGTTGTTCCAGCTGGTATCGAATTGAAAGTGAAAGTATCAGAAGACACACGTCTCACGGCTTGGCTCTCAGTCGATGGACGAAATCGTCATGAATTACAGCAACAAGACAGGTAACGAACGAGCTATCTCTTCTGTCAATCGATTGACTTATTTTGTTTCAGTGTACGAATAACAACAAGTGTCTATCCAGTTCCAGCTATTTGCCGATTCGATCAGCTAGGCGATTGGTTCGAATCGTTGGCTGACATTCTCCATTGGAATCTACGTAAAACACAACTCAATCTTGACACGGATCATACTTTACAGCCAACTACAACAGACGATAATAAGCAAACATCATCAAATTGAATTCGATTTTGACTTTCCATTTATTTGATTGAAATAAAACTGTTTTTTTTTACATAGAACTTATACATATATTCAAATAAAATCCAATCGAATCAGTTTCTTTTTACAGATTAGAAAAATATGAATATTCTACCGAAGAAACGTTGGCATGTTAGAAATAAAGATAATATTGCGCGAGTTTTGCGCGATGAGAAACGAGCTGCTGAAGAAGACGAAAAAGCATTACGAAGAAAAACATTAGCTGTGAGTTGAAAAATGCGAATTGAAAGACGATTGCATTTGATTTCTTTTAGGAGCAAGAAGCTCGGTTGAATCAATTACGTTCACAACGTGGTGATCGAGTGATTGAAACCACTCAAAAGCCCAATGAACATGTCAATCTATTTCAACGCGAAGAACAAGGAGTAAAAAATTTTAATTTATAAATATTCATTCGCATCTTTTGACTTTTAAATAGCTGAAAACAACTGATGCAACCAATGCTGAACATGAAAAGGAGAAAAAAGCTGAGAACGAAGAATTTGAAAAGAAAATTGGTCTGCTGACATATCTTGGTGGGAGTATTACCGAGAGTAAAGGTATTTAATGAAAGAAAAACAATCGTAGTCTTTTTTTATAAATCAGTCTTTCTTAGGAACTGTCCCATGGTACCTTGAGACGGACCGAAATAGGCGGAATGTGCCTGTAGAAACAACAACGAGAAATGATCGGTAGGGAGAAGAGAAGAAAATAGAAAAACAATGATTGATGATTGTTGTTTATTAGACAAGAACGTGATCGATTACGTATTGAAAAACAAGATCCTCTCAATCACATGTCGAAATATGTCGATGAATTAAAACGAAAACGTGATGATGAACCAAAACCAACGAAGAAAGTCTCAACTTCATCCTCATCATCATCCTCCTCATCGTCATCAATGTCACGTATTGAACAATTACGAGCTGAAAGGTACGTTGAAACAAAAAGTTTTTATTTTGACAATAAAACGAAAAAAAACAATTGAAAATTAGGATGAAACGTGAAGCTCAAGAGCGAACTAAAACTGCTGCTTATCTCTCTCGAGTTTTTACAGGCAATGATCCAACACCTGAATCAACACCATCGGCAAGTCCATCCGTTGAAATTGACGATCGAAAACGTCGTTACAATTCACAGTTTAATCCCGATTTTGCCAAACAGAACACCAGTCAGAGTTCGCATCGAAAGGATTCGTATTGAATTTCGTTTTATGTGTATCAATGGAAGTATCATTGTTCCAAACCAATGTAAATAAATAAATACGATTTGATACGATGTATAAATATCTAACAACGAACTGATTACATAAGGCAAATGTAAAATTGAGAATAAACATGAAAGAAAGAATAACATCGACGAATTCAATTGATCCGTTGATTTTCTAGTCGATGATGATGATGATGATGAATCGAATTCAAAACTAAGAACAGTCTCAATGAGATCTGTTAATTCAGCCATATTTTCTCGATGTTCATTTAATTGTTTTTGTGATGATGACATTCGATAGTTTTCTAACCATGAATACATCGATGTTAAACTAATTAATACAAACGAAAGACACAAAGGTACAAGATACATACACGAGTAAACTATTGGAAATATCCACCAAGGAATATTTGTCGATAAACGACGATGAGGAAAATAATCAAATATATTCGATGATGATAACCAAAGAATAGGTGAATAGGTTATGATCGGTGTTAACCAACTGAGTAGAAGTAAAGATCGTTGTAAATTTTGATCGATTGTATTGAAATGAGTAATTAATAAAAGAAATGAATAGAGTTGAACAGCATCAACAATATGATATAGATACGACCAGAAACGCCAAGCATTGGAATCAATTGACCAAACAAAACGAAAATAGAACAATGGAATAATCCATATGCATGTTATTAATGATGCAAATGAATAATTAAAAAGTATGGAATGATAAAAACGCTTTTGTTGATTAATTTTATAAAGAATTAAGTATAAGATTTGTATGAGATTTATCAGAAATATAAGTAAGATGAATACAGTAAGAAAATAAAATTCTGTCGATATCATATTCATCATCTCAACTGAATGAAATTCTTTTTCTTTTGACCTGTTGCCCAACACCTAAGGGCAATGTACCACTTTAATGTAATCCTTTCTTCGTTCTCTTCTCTTTTCACAATTGTCAAATTCAATATCGCATGCATATGCATACGCACACACTTTTGACCTGTATATTGATTGAAATCAAATAAGTATTCTCAGATATCTCGAAATAAAGATAATTACATTACTAAATGATTATTGACAAAAGAAAAGAAAAACACATGGCAATCTAGTTAAGTAAATATAACTTCCAACAGCCTTCACTAGTCGAGTGTGGCAAAGAAGTTAAGTCTTGAATAAATAGACTTTTACGTAATCGAATATGTCACGTTTTGAAGACAATAATAATGATAAAGAAAAAAAAACACATTGAATTGACAACTTAAGGTTCAAATGTCAATTAGTACTGTCAGTTAAATATAATTTGATTAAATAAATTTCTTTTTTTTTATCAAATTGAAGTAATGAGGACAAAAAAAAAGACGAAAAAGAAGAAGAAGAAGAAAGTGTTACTTCAACATCAAACGAGAAGAATCATTAGAAAACACTAGAAAATTCAATCGAGAGATAAGCAAATAGATCTCAATGAATTTTGTCTTTCAATATAAATTATCACACCATGCGTCAATAATTTAAACATGAGCCGTGTCGAATAATTCTAGATTTGATGTTTTCTGTTGAATTGTTTTATTGGTTGTACTTTTAATTGACGCTATCGATGGACTTGCACGACTATCATCACCTGTTAAACCGTTGAGTTTCGTTAATGGTTGTGTGACAGCTGAATTCAAACGTTGATTTGAATATTTTTTATCATCATCAAGACGTTGACAATGCCAACAGTTGAAGATTAGCTTCATACATTCTTGTCGAATTTGATTATTCATAATACCATAAACAAATGGTGACGCACATATTGATATACAATAAAGTAATGTTAGAAGTACGAATATGTCCGGATGAAGTTGCCGACGTTTATCATAAGCTCGTACAAATCCATAGGGATGATAGCCAAGAAAGAATAATGTAAATAAAACAGCAAACATTTTTGTTATACGTATTTCACGTCGTAATCCATGTGAAATCGATGTTGAACTTGTATGCAATCGTCGACTTGTGTACGATGCATGATAAACATGAAAGAAAATGCCAAGAAAACAAATAATAATAATGATATTCGGTAGAGCAATTAAAACCGTTAGATTAATAAAGATTTGTAATTTATTTTTAATTGAACAACGTATGGCTTGATTTGAATAGCCGATTGATTTCGTTAGAAATGATGGTATACAACAGATAACAGGCAAAATTCGTGTTATAACTAAAGAAACAATGACATAGGTTTTAACCGACATGCGTCGTAATAAATTCGGATAAACAACGACAATCAATCGATGTATAGCTATTAAACAATGATGCCAAAGAAGACAGCCCATACAAATTGTAGAAAAATAGACAACTAATTTACAAAGAAAATGTCCGCCAACCCAATGTTGTTTTGCATATGAAAGTCCAACGAAAAATTGATTGAAACCAATATTAATTAAATCATTGAATTGTAACTAGAGGAAAAAGAATGAATTAAAGAAAAAGAAACTTCTCGGAAATCAATGTCGAAGTACACTCTTCAGTTACAAAGAAGCTATTAGTTAATTATATTCGTTGGAGTTTTGATAGATTTCAAGTTTTTTATTTATTCAAAAAACACAACAAATCGTTCGGTGTTTGTTTACTAGTTTTCATTTTTTTTCAAACTTACTGAAACAATAAATATATTAATTATATTTGATCGAAGTTTCTTAACGGAGAGAATCGTTGCTATTAATAATATATTTCCAATTAAGCCAAAGAAAATGAAAACAAATGCAAATATTGCACCGATAAATGTCACTTCACGTGTCGGTATTTGAACAACTTGATTAGCAAATGTTGTTGTCGATGATGAATTCCAATATGTCTCACTAATCAATGGAATTTGTTCGTTCATGTTTTGGATGATTACGTGCTTTTCTCTTCTGTTCGTCTAGAACAAAATAAAAACAAAGACGGAAATCAAGATGCAGATTGTTCTAATGAATTTAATGCGTTCAATAAAGAAGCATAAAGGGAGAAAGAAAAGCTTGAGAAAGATTTTCTTTCTTCATCATAGCTACATACTTTATTTCCCTCGAGTCATCTTTTTCTATAGTTTTTCTTCCCTCCTGTTTATCTTTGTCTATCTCGAAGAAGAAGAAAAAAAGTCAACTATCGAAACAAGAGTTAATGAATTTATTTAAGAATAAAAAAAGAAGAAGACGAAGAAGAAGAAGAAGTAGAGGGGAAATTTTTTTCCTTCAAAATAAGAATGATTGACAATGGTTCGTGAGGGAGGAAAGGAGAAAAGAGAAAAGAAACTACTTCTCGATATCAACGTTCAATTTCCGGAAATGCACACACCTAAGTAATAAAATGTTCTCTCATAATCACTTGTTGATTTTAACTTAACTAATCGAGGATTTTTCTTCGAATGAATAGACGAGAACGAGAGAAAAAGAAAACCTTCGCACATATAATTACTACCTGCTCTATGTAATGAATATCGTTTGTTACATCTCATATTTTGTTAATGTCAAGCATTTGACAGGAGAACAATTAGATATATTAGCTAGATTTTTGTTTCAGTTGATCAATATACTTATATCCGACAGTACACACACATGCATTCAATGACAAGATGAGAAGAATATAGAGAAGTGGTATTCAACGTCAAATAAGTTTAATGTCATTGCTGTCTGGCAAACAAAAAACGATGATAGAGAGTAGTATTGAGAGACTCTGTTTTCTCGTTTATTACTATTCTGACTTCGTATTTTTGTTTACTTTTTTTTTATATATATTTTGCCATTCGGAAGAGAAGACAAAAAAGGGTCGGAGGATGGTGATGTGAATAGGAGAGAAATTATCTATTTATATTTAGTAACACACATTACCTAGTCTCATCAATCAAATTTATCTTCAAAACAAAAGACGAAGAATCTATTTTCTTTTTGTGTTCTGTTCACTTGTTAACATGATTATTTTCACCTCAATTATCTCTTCCATGAATAGAATAGAAAAGCTAATGTTTTGTATCTATATATGACTAAAAATATTATTTTGCTTTTACTTTTCGTCAAATTAGAAACAATTGAAAAAGGAAAAATAAAGAATCCTACTAACGACGAAGATTTTCTGCTCGAATAAATAGATCTGTTGCATGATATTAATAGTTTGCCTTATCACTTCCTATTATCTTCTAGTTTTTTTTTTCTCGTTTTTTTTTCTCTTCGGTTCCATATCTAGTTATCTATGTACATACATACGCATAAACAAACTACAGATAAGATAACCAAAATATTCTTGATGACAAATCAACTGTGTAGGCGATGGAAACAAATAAAAGAATTTTCTTTTCAATAATAATATACTTCGAACTTCAAGCTGTGAACAATAAAAATTCAGATATGAACGATATTTTGTCATAAGTTAATTTCCGAGTTCGATTAACCGAAGTATATGTCGAGATTAAATCCAGAGAAAAGAACATTTCTCATCTCGACAATTGTTCGAATGCTGATTGCTGATATTGTCTCCAAGGATTGATGCCTATTTTTACGCATTAACTCTCGTGAGATTTAATCAAATATTACTTGTTGTTGTTGTTTTTTCTTAATTGAAAAAGAAAACGACGAAATATATTGATCTTCATTTTCAATGGCTCCAGTTTTTGTCGAAGCAACAAAAAAAAAGAGAGAGAGAGATGAAACTTTTGTTCGATTTCATGATTGACAAGTTTGACAGAGTGTTGTTTCACTTGAATAAATAATCAATGTCTTCTTGACTAAATAAACGGAGAAGCATACTTAGATTTCAAAGGAACTTCAAAAATATGTCAATCGAGCTTAGTCTTTTTATTATTCAAGATCAAAACGAACACGATAAACATTAATTAGTTACAAGAAACAGAATGTCCTATTCATTCGACACCCAACAAGATCAAATTCGAGGTAGTAATTGCGATTAAAATAACGTGCATAATCGACTATTGTATTTAATTTTCTTCGTTTTTTTAGCCGTTAATTTTTGTAATTCACTTCGTAGGGCAACATATTCAGTCAATGGAATCGTTGTGCCTGTACGTTGAAGAAGTTCTTCGTTGAGACTATGATACATGGTAGCTGGCTCGATGGCAAGAATTTCAGCAAGATGAAGTAGAGCTCGTCCATTTAAACGATAAACTAATGGATACAAACTCGGAAAATACCCATCACAAGTTTGACACCATTGAATAACGTGAGCTGTCGACCAAGAATCAATTGGTTGTTGAAGAAAATTCGATGATAAGAATTTAAAATGCTTTCGAATATCTTCTTCGAGTGTATCGATTGTCGATAGTGAAAGATTATCAAGCCATGTATCTCGAAAATCACATTGATTGCCAATGAAAACAGCGAGAAAACATATTTTCGACGATTGTCGACTTAAATACGTGTAAATAAATTGTCCAATATTATCGAATTTCGTTTGTATATCAACGAAAAAAATACACAACGATAATCGATTTAATAATTCAATTAAACCGTCAGTCGATTGACATTTCGAAGTGCAAATATTTTCAATTACATATTCATTTTGATTAGCAATCGATAAACAAATTTCATTCGTACTTATGAAACAAATCGATGAAGCAATTGAACAAGTTTTTACTGGCTGCTGATTGAGTAGTAAGAGAATTAGTTTCGATGCTAAACGATCGTCTGTTTTCAACCAATGATAAAATTCTGAATTTTTCGAAATACTTCCCGATGAATTGAGTATCAATGTTAATAATAGATCGATCATAATATCAATGAGTTCACTGCTTTGTTTACACAATACGATGATCTTGAGATAGACAGGAATGAAACGAAATTCTTTTGTTAAATTTGAATAACAGAAAAAATATTCTCGAAGCAAACGAAACCATTCGATAGCCATCGATTGATTCATTTCGAAGTTATTTGTTAATGATTGAAGAACAGTTATTGTTTTTTGTTCTACAGATTTTAATAGATCAGAAGATTTCAAATCATTGGATGTTAATAAAATGCCGATTGCAAACCAGAATTGTTCATGAAATTGAATTTGTATGAGAAGATCTCGAACGAAATTCGATTGACGTAGATAATCTTTGCCTTGTTGAATTGAACAGATTGTTAAAATCAATGTATTTAACTCATCGACAAGATCTGTTTGTCGACAGAGATTGAAAAAATTTGTTCGAATTATTGAATAGAAACTTTCATTGATATGAATCGAAAGAATTTGATTCATCAAACGAATACAACGGCTGATGAGCAATGAACATTGACTATTCCAGATTGATTTTAGTGATGGAATCAATGAGATTTTCGATTGAATACCATTCGATAATAAACAATAATCGAAACAAGTGATGAGAAAAAATCTCGAACGAATATGAATCGTTTCGTTGCAAAGGTTTTCTTGACAAAAATCTTCAGCTAATCGAATGAATAAATTCGATTTTAGAGATTTGTAAATTGACCTTTCGAGAATAGGATGAATGAATTGTTGATTTGAATAGAGAAGAATTAATGAATTCAAACAACGATATAAAACATCGACGACATCAGTTTGTTTTGCTTGAACATCGGATGTTTCCGTTTGAAGATGAATTTCATCGGTTGATAAATCATCATCCTAAACATGACAAATTAATAAGAAAAAAAAAGAACATCTCGAATTGACATACGGATAGATGTTCGCAGTCACGTTCAATCAGAATGTCGATGATTTGTGAAAGAATTTGAAGGAAATTTTCATTGAGAAATAAATCGATATTGACAAATTGGTTTTGTTCTTGTTCGTTTAAATATTCGGAGAGAAATTTATATAATTGATGAATATAAAATATAGCTCGATATTCATCGCCGTTAAAAGTTCGATTTTGAAGCCATATGCTGAATAAATTCATTGACCATGTTTGAATTAAGTCAAATATTGGATGTGTTAGTAAATTCCAATGAAATTGTTCGTTTGTCATGCATGATATCGATTGACAAATTAAGGATAATGATGAAAGTTGATGTTGTGGTGGACAAGCATGAAATAATGCGAGAATTTCATCGAAATGTTCATCAGGTGTTGATGATGAAATTGTACATAATTGTCGTATTTCGTTCATGTTAAGTTTGTCAGACAGACAGACAGACAGACATACATATGATTTCTTCATCACATCATTTATATACTTCAATCTTTGAAAATCGAGAACAAAAGAAGAGAACTTCTGATGATTGAATTCAAGTGTAGTTATGAACAGAACAAGAAAAAAAGGTGAAATCTCGTCGATGATAAACGATCGAAGAAATATTACATCTAATCGCCTATACTCGAATGTTAATTAAATCGAAAAGAATAACATTTCTATGGTTATGAAACCATACAAACAGATTACTGTTCGTGTAAGATATGTTATTACTTAAAAATGAGTTTGAAATTTGTTTATTTAAGCAATTCGAAATCACACCATCTGTATTTTTGCAGTAAAACAAATGAGAATAGGATCAAGACTACACAAAAACATTGGAAGCAGTGATACAACATGTCAAAATATTATCATTTTAATTGAAATTAAGTTGAATTACAGTTAGCCTTATTCAAAAGTATCTTGATATAACTTGGTATAGCATTTATGAAAGCAATATCAGAATATCCATCGTTATTAAAATCAGCAATACCGACAACATCTGTTAGACTGTTAACTTCACTTATAATTGTAGTTGGCGCATTAAAATCACCATTATCTTTTCCATAGAGAATGCTAATGCCAAATAGTATGACATCGGTAAAAATGATATCTGAATAACCATCATTGTTAAAATCATGAACATAAGGTTGAATAAGCGTATCACCTTGATTGATAGAAAGAAGTTTTCTTTCACCAAATGAACCGTTACCAAATCCAATCATAATACCAAATTCACTTGGAGTATAAGAAATAATTATATCCAATAGAGTGTCATTATTGAAATCTGCAAAAGACATTTTATATGGATCTAAACCGCCACCAGTAAAAGATGTTATTTCTGCTTGAAAACTGCCATTACCATAACCAAGATATGAGCCTACCTCTCTAGACATAGTATACGTAAACGAAATATCGAAGTAGCCATCGTTATTTAAATCAGCAGCATATATATACGCTATCATCCCGATCGGATCTAACGAAAGAGTTTGTTCTAATGAAAAACTTCCATTTCCATATCCAGTATACAGATAAATTTCATTTGATTGATAATTAATACGCGCCATATCCAAATATGTATCGCTATTAAAATCAGCAAAACCTATCGAGTTTAACCTCAAATTAATATACTCCAGATACACTGGCCTAGATTCAAAAGTTCCATCACCATTTCCAAGTATAATACCCACATAATAGTATATGTTATCGATAAAGGCAATATCAAAATTGTTATCATTATTGATATCATGGACAAGCATATTTCCAAATTCTCCGAAATAAATTGTTGAACTTGTGATTACAGCTGCAAACGTTCCATCTCCATTTCCTGGCGACAAATAAATATCTGTATTCATCAAGAAACTAAAGACAATATCAGTCATATTATCATTGTTGAAATCGCCCACAGTCAACGTTAGTGGGAAAAAAGGCGAATCATCAAATATTTCCAGTTCTATTAATTCAAATTGCGCTTCACATATAGCTTCTAGCAAAAAAAAAACTTTGTAAGTATTATCAAAAATCTAATTTCAATTCATCATACGATATGCTGTCGTCGTTGTCATGATAGTAACTGTCGAATTAAGACTCATAGAAAAGGTCGAATTAACTACGAGAATGACATGAATTCATTTTATATCCTTATTTTATTAAATAAATCATACTTATTAAGGTGGCTTTCTGTTCTTCTTGTTTCGTATAAATTGAAAATAAAATAATAAATGTTATTAAACACATTGCTGTTAAACATATTGAAATAGTTTTCCAAATAGATTGAACTGATGATAAAGGACTTAAATTTAAAAAATTTAATTAGATATATGATCGAAAAACAAGAAGACATAGACATACTTTGTTGAAATTGATTCACTTGTAGTTATATGAGAAATTTGAATAGATGACTCAAATGGAACGATAGTCGTCTGCTTCTTTCGTCGATATATCGAATAAATAATACGAACTATTTTTGGTGAAATCCATTTGAGCACAATCATTAGACCACCTTGAATACCAAGCAAAAAGGTAATTGTATAAACGATATCAACTCGTTGTACATATGTATATGCACATATTGAAGGTGAACATTTTTTAAAATAAGATAAATAATCTATTTGTATTTTCCATTCTTCAATAAATGTATTATCAAGAAGTTTATCTATGGTTGTATCTGTTGAAAATCGACTGATTTTCGAAAGAGCAGATATAGATGGACCATTGTAATCAATATATTGTTGAATAAGATTAACACATGATTGATTATAGAAACATTCAAGAGTCGAAGAACGAAATGATTCAGTTGGTAGACAACCAATTTTTAATCCTTGTAAAGGAATGCTTGTTTCCAATGAGTCTATTAAAATGAAATTGGCTTGACTTGTACAGTTTGAATGTAAATCACAAGAACAATTATCATCATAAACTATAGCTTGAGTAGGTATAAATGCGCTGTCAGAGATTAGTGGAGGAGAAATATATTCAAAATTAGTTCGGTATGTTGATATGATACCATTACCGTGATTTAAACTTCGAATTAAGAAAAAAAGAGTTCTGATTGTGTTCGATGAGTTTGATTTTACTTGTTCGATTAATGTTGAAAGTTTCTCATTAAAATCAATTTCCGATGTAAGTTGAACAGTAACATATAATGAAGATACGAATTCATCTATAGCATCACTAACTGATTGAGTAGATAATTCACATAAACCATTGAGAAATTGTAGATGAGCAGAAAATATTCGACGATAATCTCTTTGATGATAATTTGATATATTATAAATTAAATTTGATGTAAAATTAGTTCGCCATTCATTTGAAGCAAATGGACTTGAACAAATCTATGGAATCAATGTATTACGTAAAATAATGAATGATATTCTTCTTTCTTATTACCTCATGAAATTCGGATTGAATCTGAACAAATTGATCATATTTAAATGCAATTAGTTGACATGAACATTTCAATTTATCTCCATATTTGTCTATCAATTGATTGTAAGAGTTAAATGATGGTTCTTGAAAAGTTTTCGTAATAACTACAGGTTTAATAAGACTATATAATGTAAGAACAATAAAGCTAATAATTAGCAGAAGTAAATAGAGTCGAGTAGCCCATTGACCAAGATATTTAGCTGTTATTTGATCAATATTACTTCCAAGATCTCTTCTGGCAAAAACATTCAAATCAAGTAAAGTTTGAAAAATGAACTTGGGCAGTGTTCGTATCTTGTTTTTCAATTGAGTAAATCGACTGTCTTGTTGTTGTTGTTGTTGAATCTGTTGTTGATTGTCATTTATTGACATGAAGCGAAATATAAATGTGACTAAATATGGTGTTATTAGACGCAGTAAAAAAACCAGACCACCAATCATTGATACGAATACTATGATAATTTCAATAATAGTGTTAGTGCGAATAAATTGAGTATAAGTACAATAAGTTGGTGAACATGTTTCATAAAAGTCTTTGTATGAAAACGAGACTTGCCATTGTTCGATCATTACATTTTGAACAATTTCCAAAATTGATGTATTCGGGGGAAAACGAGTCGAAGTTGAATTATATATAAGCGGTTGAATATCAAACCATTCAGATTGCACAGCATTCCACATGTATGTTTTTTTTATGTAACTCAAAACAATTGAAAAACATTCGGCATCCGAATAGAAGCATTCAAGTGTTGAAAGTAGAAGTGAATCTATAGGCGAGCAACCTGTAACTAAACCTGGTATTTTATATACTAATACTGCGTTAGTCTCGGCAAAGATCAAGAGTAAAGTGGAATTGTAAAAACCAATAGAACTTCTGCAATGATTATCAATAGCACAAATGCAATTAGCTAAGCCTGTATCGAGGTCTTGAGTCGTAGCCAAAGAAAATTTGATCTAAGTTTACAAAAAATTTCGAAGTCATATTGGATTTATAAGGAAAATTTACTTGGTTTGATGAGCTTTCATATGTTATACTTGGATCAAAAAAACTGTATATATCTGTGATTTTTCCCATGAAAGATTGATCGATTTTATTGGTTAGCTCTACTGTTTGAAGTAGTGCATTGAAATAAATCATGATTGAATTAGTAAATTGAGAAAAAGTTGCATTGAATTGAGTATTAAAATCAGTTTCTGTTATCATATTTGAAGCAATAAAAGATTGCAAAAGAAATCGATGAATTGAATCATCAATTGTCTTTTTTGCTAGCTGACAAAGATCAGATAATAACTGGAATTCTGAAGAAGCTACGTTACGCCAATCTTCCTCATTTCGAGGGATAGTGATCTTATTTAATATTGAAATCCAACGATTCGAAAGCAAATCACTTGAACAAACTTGATGCAAACTAACAGATAATGATATAAATGTTTTGTATGATATTGCTGTATTGGAGCAAGTACATTTCAATGTATCAAAATACATTGATTGTAATTCATAATAAGTAGTTAACGATGGATGTGATACAGTTTGCATGATAGTTTGAGTCTTCAATATATTGAACAAAAGTAAAATAAGAACTGAACCTATTTATACGAAAAAATGAAATAAAAGTATGCTGCTCAGTTTTCTCATTCATTTTACCAGTTAGTAATCCTACATAAACACGTGTCACAATCTTTTGTCTTTTAATATCATGTTCCGTTCGTTTTGTAGTCATTTTAAATAAATTTACTTTTCCAATCCATTGAATAAACGTCTGTAGATCTGGATGATGAGCTATTAAAATTTAAGAATGCAAACAAAAATATAACTATTTTGAAAAGGAAATGAATAGAAATACTTGAGATATTATTATTTGTATTTCTGAAGTGTTCTCTCAATTTTAACGAAATATTAATTAGAAATGGTGTGATTAATCGAAGTATAATAATGAGACCACCATATAAACTGATAAATAATGTCACAGCGTCCCAAAAATAAATTTGATCAGTTCGAACATATGTGCAATATGAAGGAGCACATTTATAAAAATAATTTGAATAGTAAACTTTTGTTGACCATTGATCAATTAGTAAATTATTTAAAAGATTAAGCACGGATATGTCTTCATTTTGCTTTGATATAACTAAACTAGTTAAATTTATATTTCCCTGAAAACAACAATGAAAAAAAATCTCATCTGTTTGTAAAATATTCTAAATTTATATACTTGTTGCTTTAAATTTGGAAAATTTTCCACTAGTAATTGAAGACATTCGATATCATATAGGCAATTTAATGTACTCTGAAGAAGAGCCTCGAAAGAAGTACATCCAACAAAAAATCCATTTATTTCCGGAGAATTATCTGTATTTTGGAACCAATAGATATGTTCAACTACGCTCGTTTGATTTTCGCTTGAAGAAAAACGAGCTTTATAAGTAGGATTTCCACTGGCACATCCAACGAAATATTGCCCATCTGTAACATTAGTTAAACTGAAGTAGTTTTTAGCTTGCCATCCAATTATATAGTGTTGCCAAGTATTCAAATCGAAATAGAATGCAAATCCTGCATTTGTATTGAAAGCAGAAATGAAATAATTTCTTCGCGTAATAATTCTGAGATAGTTGATAAATGAATTCATTCGAGTTAAAAGAATATTTTTCATTGATTCAATTGCTTCATTGACTTTGATTTCAACTTGATATTCTGGTTGAACATAAATGCTAATAAATTCACTGCTATTGAAATCAATTAGATTTTCATTGATATAGTCTTGAGAAAGCAAACAAAGTTTACTTAAAAGTGCAAACTAAATAGAAATGAAATAGAAATTTATATGTCAATAACTATTACATTACCTGAGCGCTAGCTGTCGTTCGAAAATCTTGAATACCTTGTCGATTTGCATTTGACATATAGAGACCTTCGATCCATTGTTGGGTTACAAAAAAACTTGAACAAATATCATGAAATATGACATTATTTGAAACAAATGTTTCATAAGATATGGTAACTTCTGAGCATGGACATGAGAGAGTTTCTTCATATTCAAGATAAAGTTGATTAAAAGTGTTAAGATCGATATTTTCAATGATAACTGTTCGACGCTGTGTTTGACTTAAATTAGTATAAAACAGTATGTAGACACTACACATGAGAAGAATGACATAAAGTCGTGTTGTGTATTTTTGATGTTGTAAAATAGTGACTGGATCTTTTGGCTCGTCCTCATAATCATTTTCTTCGAGCATAAAAAGATTGTAGTCTTTGATTGTTGCATAAATCGAATGAAGTTTCAAATTAAACTTCATTTTCAGATGATAATATTCTGTTCCAAAATTATATGAAAAAGATCGTATGAAATATGACTTTTATTTACCAAGAAAATTTTCATGCTTCAAGTCATTTTCGTCATCATCTAAGTCAAATCGACATAGTAATTAAAATTCTATATATCAACAAAAGTAATTTTAATTTCAATGACTTGTTAATCATCTAGTTTGTTTTTTCTATCGAAATAAATAAGAAACAATTTCCGTAGGAACGCTATTTAATTAAAATTAAATCATACTTGGATAGCTTTTTCTCTGAATTATTTTACATTTTATAACAACAAACTTAATGGTTAGGGTGACACTTTCAGACATAGTTTCGACACGAATTGATAAAATTTATCGACAGATTTTTCGATTACAAGACGGTTGTACGCTCGTTTAGTTTGATTTCAGCGAAAGAATGAAAACTACATATTTCAACTTATGATTGGTCTATATTTATCGAGCAAATTTCAGATTTGCAAACCTGATTTATAAAAATGAAGTTATCTATGAACATTAGAATTGTATTCTTTTAATCTTTAAGAAAATTTCATCGGATATGAAACTTCAATTAATGAACCATCACCTGGTAAATCATTTGTATTGCCAGTAACTAATACTATTAGGTTACAATTCATTCAAAACCAATTAAATGTTTGTTTTTATTTGTATGAATATCAACACGAAGAAGATTTTAGCTGCGCCACAATTCTGTTCAAGATATAATTCTAATTGTTCATGAATCAATGAATTCAGATCGGTATTCCATTCATAAATATTCGATGTTTGATATAATCGAGCAATTTTCTCTCGAATTTTAAACGAAATAGCTCCTTGTGGGTTCGGTAGTAGAATAATAAAACATTTCAATGATGTCGTTTTCAAAAAGATTTTCATAATGCTTATCATCAACGAATTGGTTGGGCGTTGGAAAATATCGCTCTTGTTTACGAACAGCACAGTAAATTAAAGGATTCTTTAAAATATTTTTAAAGCACTGCATATATATGAACAAACATTATTGTCTACACATTATTATATTACTGATATCAAACGAAATATCGAACGTGTTTGTTCTATGAACTAGATTTAAATAAAATTTACAAAAAAACTGTTTAAGAATAGAATGTTGAAGCAACAATCGACGACTAGCGCCCTCGTTTGAAAACAGACTTTCGACTAGATACTATCTGATTGATTTAAACAACATGTCCAATAATGTACGAAATATACGATGGGCATTCGATTTATTTAGTAGATTTCTTTTTGAGATATCGAAGATTTACGTTTAATTTTAGATGGCAACTGAATTTATTGAAGAACCAGTGTTAGCTGATGAGGACGATTACGATGATGATGATGAAATCAAACCGAATAATCAGCAGAAAAAGAAACATAATAAATTAATCGATTCAATTGTTGAGTTAGGTGGCAAAAAAAAGTAATGAATGAATTAATTCTTCTAAAAAAATACACAACTTTTTCTTTGTATTAATTTAAATAGAAAAGTTACTCTTCGAACAGAACCGATTAGTAATCCAACGAATCTTCTTGCATCAACACAAACATGTAATTTATTTCAAACAAAAACATTTCGATTGATTTTGTTTTCTAGCATCAGCATCGAAAAAGATTAAAAGTCATCAATTATTAACTAGTTTAAAAAAGACTTCCTCACAGCAAGTGCAAACACTAAAAAAACAATTAGCAAAAGTCAACAAACATCAATCAGTTCTCCATCAACCGTTACAAAAACCACAAGCTGAAAAGGTTTTTTCTATTATATACTGCGCGTGTGTTTTGTTTTAAATCAATTTTGCTCGTTAGGCTGAACGTATCGCTGCGTATAATCAAGAAAAGAAATCTTTAACAAAATGGGATCCAATTATCGAAAAAAATCGAACAGTAAATCATCGAACAATTTGATCATCACATTTTCTTTTTCGAATCACTTCCTTTTCAGGCCGAAACAATGAATTTTCCTCTTCAAAATGGTGGCGTACAATTTCAAACAACACAAGAATTTGTTAGCAAATTAAAACCATTGAGCTCATTAGAAAAAGATATCGCTGCTATTCTTCAAACAAGTCAAAACAATATTCAACCAGATTCTTTGCTAACTCAAGCTGAAAAGAAAATCATCAGTAAAATGGATTTACTTGAAGTAAATTTCATTAATTAAATCATTGAAATACGGATAATCGATTTATTATTTAGGCAAAACAACGATTAACTGAATTGAAAAAAATGCGAGCTTTAATTTCTTATCAACAAGCAAAATTTAAACGAGTAAAAAAGATCAAGAGTAAAAAGTATGTTTTTGATTTTTGTCGAGAAAAATAAACATTAAAACGATATGATAATTGAATAGATTTCGTCGTTTGGCTCGAAAAGATCGTCAAAAACAAGAAGAAAAAGACTTAGAAAAACTAGCTGTCGAACATCCCGATGAATTTCTCGAACGTTTACAGCAACTTGAACGACGTCGAATTGAAGAACGTTCAACGTTAAGACATAAGAATTCAACGAAATGGGCAAAAGAAAAACGTCTCTTAGCTAAATTCAACACTCAAGTAGATTCTCATCGATGAAAATCTGTTTGATTACAATTCTTTTGTTTGATCGTAGGTTCGAGAAGATATTGAAGAGCAATTGAAACTCGGAAAGAAATTAAGTAAAAAGAAAGTTGAAGAGGAAAGTGATGATGATGATGATGAGGAGGAGGATGAAGATGAAACAACAACTTTGAAACCGGTTGCCGATGCTTCGAAAAAGAAAATCACCGAAATTCCGTTGATTCTTGCTCCGTCTCATGCCGAAGCTGAAGCTAATCCTTGGCTAACAACAAGTACCGTTCTACCAGCTTCGGAATATTCAAAACCAGCTGAAGTTAAAAACGATGAAGAATCTTCTTCATCTTCAGAAAGCGAAGAAGAACAAGAACAAGAAGAAAGTAAAGTGGTTCAACCAGTGGCTACAAGTGAAAGTTATGGTTTAACAGCCAAAGTGCCTGAACAATTGAATATGCCAAAGACAAGCAAATCAATTGAACCCGGAAACGACAAACGAGAACAACATCAAATGAATATTCAAGAAGCATTCGCCGATGATGATGTTCTCGCTGAATTTGAAAAAGAAAAAGACGATATTATCGAACGTGATCGTCCTAAAGCAATTGACTTGTCACTGCCCGGTTGGGGTGAATGGGCTGGCACGGGTGTACCAGTCAATAAACGAAAAAAACGAAAGTAAAATTTATTTGAAAAGAAGATTGAAAGTTGTTGATTAATCTTAGATTTTTGATTCAACCAAAACCTGCTCCACCTCGTCGAGATATTCATCTTCAACATGTGATTATCAACGAAAAAGTCAATGATAAAATCGCTGAACATCGCATCAGTGATCTTCCGTTTCCGTTTGTCAATGCTGATCAAGTCGAGTCACTTCTTCAGCAACCTCTCGGTCGTGAATGGAATCCTGAGACTGCTTTTCGTCGTCTCAATCAACCCAAAGTTCGTACTCGTATCGGTGTACGAATCGAACCATTAAACAAACAAGATGTTTTCGTTAAACCACCTCGTTCGAAACAAGACTCGAATTTCGATTTACTATCCAATGAACAAGACAAATCAACCAATCTCGAATATGATTCATTATTCGATCATAAACAAAATCCCAAATCGAAATTCAAACGAAAGAAAACTTAAACATTGCTTTTTTGTTATGTTTTGTCTGTTTTTTCTTCTTCTATTGAATAAAAAAAACATGTACTCGTTGTTAGCCTAATCATCGTACCATTTACTATACAGGAATCTATCTACTGTAGAACCTTGCTAACAAAGAAAAAAGAATTTCTCTTTTTTTTTCTTGTGAGCTGTTAAATAATTCATATTCAAATGAGAATACGTTTTTTTTTGTTTCTATTCTTCTCGACTAATCTTCATTTATAATAAATTAGACAAATGGTTCATCATCCACTCTCATTATATCATAAAAATAATGATTTTATGCGACCTCTATCGATCGGTTGCTCGTGTTGATAGAAAGAATCATATTTCGAAAAAATATTTTTTTCAAAATCATTTTTTTCTTCAATGAAAAATAAATGATAAATTTCATGAGAAAATATTTCCTATTCGAGCGCTACTATCATCGTATCTATTGACATTGAGCGTAACTACATTGACTGGCTCATCATTTTTTGGTTTTTCAAAAGCTGTAACTTCAACGAAGATATTTGACAGACGATCAAAACATACAAAATGCCCGCATCGGGCAATAATCTTGATTCAACAATAATCTCCATTCGTCCCAATGATATAACACAACAAATTCCACTCACAAGAAACTCTCTAGGTACAACAACAATTACAACAGCTCAACTCGACGATCGTGAAATATTCAAAGTGAGACCAACCTCACATTTCAATGAATTCAATTGATTTTCATTCATTTTTCTTCAGGCTTTTCATGATTCGATGAAAGATATAGGCAAATTTCGACAATATATTTACTATCTTGGTACATCATGTGATATAACTAAATTAAGAAATAAAATACACAAATTAAAATCACGTATTAATCGAAATTTTTTTCATCAACGTGACTTAATCGGCAAGAGCGCTGCATTAATCGGATCGTTTGTTTTCTTTGTTGTTGATTAAATTCGTTCGGTTGATTGTGTTTTCTTTTGCTCATCTAGGACTAAAAGTGAATTGGCTATACGTCGTTTTGAAAAATGTCTATGTTTTACTCTTGCATCATTGAATTATTACGAAGATTTACTTCACAAATATTCAATGTTACTTGTTTATTTTCCATTACCAACAACTGGTAAAATAATGAAACAAAAAAAAAGAACAGATGAATTTATTTTTTGATTCAATTCAGATCACGGATTAGATTGTCCACATGCTGTTAGTCTCGGTTTCGAAGATTCGACAATCAATGCCGATGAAGTTTCATTCGAAAATCATGATATGGAAGATAATGAAACTAATCGTTATATTGAATTGCTAAAGTAATAAACACCGTCGACAAATCGAGCTGTTTGTTCGTTAGATTTGATTTTAGTCATATTCAATTTATTCAAACTCTTCGTGATGAAATCGAACAGATTGATATTTATCAATTACGACATCATGCAACGTCGTATTCGAAAGATTTCGGTAGAAAATAAAAAACGATTTCGAAAATAAATTCAAGAACAATGATGTTGTTTCTTAGTTGACAATATGCATCAATACACATCCGATCTTCTCGGAGAGAGTTCGGTGCGAAGACTGAGTAGTCAGCGGCGACGATTTCGACTTCGTTATTATTTTAGCGATGACTCAAGAGCATCATCCGTATGTTAACATCCGTGTCATTGTTGTTGTTGTTGTTGTTGTTGTTGTGGTGCTTGCTGTGTAAATTCGGAGATTTTCCCATTGAAAAATCGAAAACTTTCTTTTCAATTGACATTTAGTTTGAACGTTGTCATCGACGAAAATTTGTTTGTATATTAACCGTAATCATATCAATATCAATCATCATTGGTATTATTCTCGCGATAATAGCTGCAACAAAACGCGCATCAACTGGTTAACACGTCAGACACCCACACACACCCACACCGATATTCGAACTGATGAACTTGTTTTGTTTTTTTTAAATATCCCGTCCAAATGTCATACAATATTCTATGTTCGTTTTTTCTTCTTCTTCTTCTTCTTGCCTTGCTTGATTTGTATGCATTTGTCTTGCTAATTGATGTGACTCAAAGGGATATTTGAATGTCGAATGAATCTCAAAATAAAAACGTGTTTCAGTCATTTTAGATATGATTGAAAGATATCTTAAAAAATATTTTTTCTTTAATTGTTCGTTTCTATTATTTAAGTAGGACATCGATCTTATTTCATTTGATTGTTGTCACGAAAGACTAGTTAAATTACGTCTTCGATTTCTAATCAATTTAAACACGCAGAGACGTCACATTTGACATAAAAATGTTCATCTTTGATTTAGTCGAATATCAGGCAAGTGAATAGATACAATTCAATGAACAAATCCGTTCTTCTACTTCATTTGAGTTCGGTTCGAATTACCATCTATATTCGCTATTGTCAGACGTAAATAAAGACCAGATCTTTTCTTCTCATTTAAATCTTGTTGTTGTTGTTGTTGTTATTGTTTATTAGTGCAGAATTAATAAGAACAAATCTCACATGTGGAAAACGTCATTGTCAAGTAAATCTTATTTTTCTCATTTGTTCGAGTATTATTTTTAATTTTCTCGTGTGTTTTTTCTTGATTTTAAACGAGTAATCCTCTTGTTTGTTTTTCATTCTATCATACCATAAAATTATAACTATTGTTCGACAATGTATCATTCATCTCAAGTTAAATTAATCTTTATTATGAAATATTTCTTTCAATTGGGTTCAACTTGTGCTTTAATTGCATCTAGGTAGGCAATTCAAGTACAATAAATTGATATTTGACTTGATGCCATTCTTTGTTTTTTAGTTCTTACCTTACAAAATAATGACTCAAATTCATTCAGTGTTAAATACTTCAAACAAAAATGTTCTTTTCGCTAGATTACGCTTTTTTCTAATTAAAGGATTTAACGATCAGTATATTAATTTATATTAGCACATTTATCCTTGATTTTTATCATATTAAATTAATCTCACGAATGATATATTAATATGATCTATTGTAAAAAAAAAACAAGGAAAAGAAATTGTTTTCTTCTTCTTTGTTTCTTTTCTTTTCATTTTTCTCTCTTCTTTTATATATACATACATCTAATAAATTTATTTAGACAGTTTTCTTTTGGTCTACTTGAAGTAAATCTAATTAAAAAATACGTCCAATGAACTGGAAGAAAATGTCAGGTCATACTTGAAGATGATGACTGGATCTCAACGCAGAAAAGAACCTGTTTCCGCTCGTCATTAAAATAATATATGTATATATAGTTTTTTTTCTTTCTTCATAATTAATTATAATAATAGGCAATGCATCTAATTGGATTAAGTATTTATCTGATTTAATCAATAAAAATTGATTGAGAAAAACAAACCTATCGATTTATTGCATGTTTAGCAATCGAAATCTATTTTTATCTCGACATTTATTTTATTTTTTTTAGAAGTTTTCTTTTTCTTTGGATTAAGTACAACCCTTTTTTTCTCTCTTAAGGCAGAAAATTACTAGTGCACATATTAGCCTTGGGCTTCGCCATCAAACAGTGGTCTTTTCTTATGTTCCACTGACAACTTCCGTCAAATGAGTATCTACATGCAGCTGACTTTTCTATGTCTCACGAGACTAAATAGATAAAGAAGAACGAACGAGTGATACAACGAACATGCATATCAAAGTGCTCTTGAGGCGTAATGAGATCAGTGTTTTTATGTCAATATATCTAATGTTTATTTGTCGGATGCGGTTCACTACACATCTGAACAACTAATTTACATCGGAAATAACATATTATTAATTAATTAAATATATAGAAAATAACAACAACAACACCCTCAACTACTGCTACTACATCAATTTCTCTTAGTGATAAGAAGAAAATAAAAGCACGAATAGTACTGATGGTGATGGTTGTTGTTATTAGTTTTCTTCGTTTTCTTTTTTGCTATAAATATATTCTGATCACTTAATCGATTGTGAAAATAACGTGCAAACAGTCAACACTTCTTTGCTTTCTCTTGCCGATACATCGATAAACGAACGACAAACAACGAGGTTCTCATTCGTCTATTATTATTATTATTATTATTACTAACAATGACACTATTGAAAAATCAAAATAAAAAATCAAAATAATAATAATAATAATAAAGAGAAAAGAAAAGAAACGAGCGAGCGAGCGAACGAACGAACGAACAAGTCAAATCAACTGAATAGTAAAAATAAAAAGCAATGCTTGCTCATGTATATATTTGATCTGCTGCAACAGTTAATAGAAAAGGCTTTCTTTCTCAATCAATCGATAGAAAACAGATGTTATTACTTTTTTGTGTATGTGTTTTTATTCTTTTCTTTCTTTTTTTTCTCTCTTCTGTCTAGAGTTTTTTCATCAATCAATGAGAGTTTTCATCTAATCGATTAATAATTATATCTGTAGTATTTAATTTAGTCGCGTACAATTTCAGATTCCTTATCCTTCGGCAACAGAAAATATGTAAAGTATTTACTTAGAAGACAAAAAAAGGCAGACGAATATAAGCTCTTCGTGGTTTTGATTATGGATAGAAGTTTTTTTTTTCTCTATTCATTTTCGAAAGAACAATAAAAAAGAAGAAAGAAAACGACATTGACACCAATGTGTATATGTTGGCGTGGATTTTGTATATTTCTTGTCAAAGTCATTCTTAACGGCGAATAAGAGAAAGGAAATTGGATTTCTTCACCATTCTTATTTTCACTATTGTTTTCTCTCTCTCTCTCTCACTCTTTCGTTCGAACTCGTTTTTTTTGTAAACACATTCACTAACAACAATAATTTGTTCTTCGATTCAACAAAAACAAGCTCCATTACATTACAAAACAAATTTCTATGTCGAGTATATAATCGGCTTAGCATTAAATTCCGTCGTTGGTCCTATGCGCTCGACTTCCGTCTATTTCATTAGATTTTCTTCATTATTCTATGTTTGCACTCAAGAAGAAAAGACAAAAAAAAATAACCTCGAGTTTTTCTTGCACTCTGTCTCTCTCTCTCTCTCTTTTTCTCTATAACTACAACTTCTTCTTTTCTTCTTCTTCTTCTGATAACTATCAAATGACAGACGATAATCATAAAAAGAAAATACTCTTAATGTAAGTTTAGAAAGAAGAAAAAAAAAGAAAGAAAGACAATTATTAATGAGATTTTCAATCGTTTTATTTCGATCCGATTTTATTTGAGAGTTTTCTCATGTTTTCTTTTTCATATAGATAAATAAAATCTGAAAATCAATATTGATTTTAGTCATGAAAATGATTGAATATAATCAAATAGATTAATTTTTTTGACATAATGAATGGCGATATTGATGAAACAAATATTAATCACCGACAGAAACAAACAAATCAACAACGTCGAACATGTTTTAATAATAATAAAATCGATGCAACAATTGAAGAAAATCTTGCCAGTACAACGACAACATTAGATAATCCACATGAAGAAACTAATACAACAAATAAATCATTTAAAAGAAAAGCTGTTTCATTTAGTGCAATGCCGTTTGAAAAAAAAGTTGTTGATGGTAAGAATAAACAAATCAAGTCAATGAGAATACGATTGACACATAAATTTAGTGCATGATTGTTTGCGGTATATGCAGGAAGGAAGTGATTTCCTTAAAGTTCGATCCTATGCAAGACAATTTCGTCGATTATATAAATTAAATGAAAGTTTAACAATGATTAGTTGGTATCCAACATCTAAGAAACCTTCAAAAGCAACGAGTAGAAATGTTCTTCGAAGAAAAAAAAACGAAATAATTTCGATTTGTCTCTTTTTTCGTTTAGTACCAATTGATTCAATTAAAGAAGTACGATTGGGTAAAACAACTGAACGTCTTCGTGAATATGCTCAACAATACGAAAATGAAACATTATTCTCCATAATCTATACGAATGGAAGTAATGAATATGATTCATTAGATCTTGTTGCAAGTACAGCTGATGAAGCAAATATTTGGGTGACAGGTTTATCATGTCTTATCAACGGACATGGCCGATCATCGACGTCAACAGGTAGTGATAAACGAAATTAGAGAATAATTAGTATATTGTTATGATGATTATTATTTTTGAGATTCTGATCAACAACAACAAATGCGTGATCAATGGTTGCGCGATGTGTTAATACGATCGACAAGCGAATCCGAACAGATTAATCCTACGAAAGGCTTGCTTTTAACGGGCAAATCATCGATTGATGAAGAAGGAGCCGTTCGATTGTTGAGTGATTGTGGAATAGCTGAAGATCGAGCTAAAGTTCAATTACAAGTAATTGAAAATAAATACACGAACGAATGTCTATACTCTTCTCTGTTCTTCAAGGAAATTCAAACGAGAAAATCCGACGATGTACGCGGATATTTTTCGACTGAAGAACTTGTTAATGTACTTAAAAAGCTCTCGACACGACCAGAAATCTACCATCTTTTAGTCAGGTACATCGATTCAATTAACAAAAACATTTTCTTGGATTTTTTTTTGTTTAGATACTCGCGAAACCATGATTTTCTCTCGACAGACGATTTAATTCTCTTTCTCGAAGCTGAACAAGGCGTTCGTTGACTATTTGTTTTCACGTAATATTTTCATTTTTAAAATATATGTACATAACACGTAGATGTCGAAAGTCACACAAGAAAAATGTGCTGAAATCATCGAAGAATTCGAACCATCGCCAACGACGAAATGTCAAGGTCATTTAGGACTCGATGGTTTTACGAATTATCTCCTCTCGCCTGAATGTGAAATATTCAATCCACATAATCGTTCGATTTGTCAAGAAATGGATCATCCATTGAATCATTACTTTATCGCTTCATCTCATAACACGTAAACAAAAATATTCAAAAAATCAAGCAAAGCGCTCAGTTTTTTTTCATTTAGATTTCTTCTTGCTGATCAATTGAAAGGTCCATCGAGTACCGATGGATACATTCATGCATTGATGCGTGGTTGTCGTTGTCTAGATCTTCATTGTTTCGATGGATCCGACGGGCAACCGACGATTCACAATGGAACGCTCACATCTCGCATATCGCTTCAAGAAGCACTCGAAACAATAAATATCTATGCATTCGAAGTGTCAAAGTAATTATCTTCGACGTTTTTGTTTTGATTTTTTAATCATGATTTTCATATTTCCCTGTGGAATTTCAGTTATCCATTGATTTTATGCATGGAAATTCAATGTAATTTAAATCAACAAGAACGCATTGCTTATTTATTGCTAGAAATCTTCGGTGATAAATTATATGTTGATAAAACTGCTGATAGAAATCAATGTTCGTCTAAATCACGTACGCTTCCGTCTCCTGAAGATCTACGTGGAAAGATTATAATTAAAGTATTGCACAGATTGATTTCGAAAACTATAGAAGCTATAACTGATTTGTTTGATAATTAGAGTAAAAAATTACCTCCGTGTGCATCGAATGAAATCGATCGAGAATATGGAGAAATAACCGATGATGATGATTGCTATGAAGATAATAAACGACGAACGAAAAGAGATGTAACAACAAAAAAATATCGAAAACTATCTCGTGCAATATCCGATCTCGTTTGTTTACTTTGTTCGACGGCATTTGAAGATTTTCATAGTTCATTCAATGAACGTAATTACGTTGTTAATCAACTCGAATAATCGAATATTGACGTATTGATTTTATGTTCTAGAACAAAGTGATCAAATATGTACATTTAGTGAAAGTGCAGGTCTACATTTGGCAACGAGTGATGCCGATGATTTTATTAATTATAACAAACAATTTCTCTCGCGAATTATACCTGGCACATGGCGTGTCGATTCATCGAATCTTAATCCACAGGATTTTTGGAATGTCGGCTGTCAATTGGGTTCGTCATTTTCCTAGGTCATCAATCCATTAACTTTCTTTTTCTTTTTGTTCTACGTACAGTTTCAATGAATTATCAAACAGCTGGCAAATTTATGGATGTTTATTATGGTCGTTTTTTGCGCAATGGAAACTGTGGATATGTCCTAAAGCCAAGTTATCTACGAACTGATCAAACAATCATGACATCGAGTCGATTATCAACAAATCTTTATTCAGCTAATATACCGCAGGTTTTACATATAAAAGTAGGACTATGAAAGACATGCATTTGAGTTGATTGAAAATTTGAATAGATTATTAGCGCACTGAATCTTCCTCGGCCTGAACAAGCTGAATTAAAAGCTAATTCGATTGATCCCTATGTTGTTGTACAAGTATTCGGTGTGCCGAGAGATTGTGATGAAGTACGAACAAAGACTGTTTATCATAATTGTAAGTTCCTGATAAATTTTCATTGAAATTCTATCCATTGTTTTTTTCCTCCAGGGGAAAATCCTCAAATTAATGAAGCATTCGACTTTGAAATCGCCTTTCCTGAATTAGCTTTAATCCGATTTGTTGTTCTCGATGATGATTCACTCGATTATGATTTCATCGGGCAATATACACTACCATTCGAATGTATTCAGCCAGGTCTGAAAAAACTTCTTGTCTTTTTTGTTTAAATCAATGATACGTTTTAGGCTATCGACATGTGCATCTCTATACAATCGGTGGCGATCTCATAGCCAATGCATATCTATTTGTTCATATTGCAATCAGTAGTAAATCATTAGTAACTGTATGTTAAATGAGAAGAGTTTCTTGATATGACATTTTCGTTTTCCGGTTCGATAGAAACCTCGTCGATCACTGTCTCGGTATCGTCGTTCGTTTAGTCGTCGAAAATCTCGTATTGCTTCATTTCGATCGATTTACTACAAACAAGTCGATGAGCTTTTCAAAGTAAAACCTGTGCACATCAAATTCAAACAAAAAAATTTGATTTGTTGCTTTTTTTTGCTAGTCGGTTAGTCAACCATTAGAAACTGCGTTCGAATATCGACATGCAGTCGAACAAAGTCTCGGTGAATTAAATGAATTTTGTGGTCTAGCAGATATATCCAATGTCAAACAATGTATAAGAAAAATTGCTCTCCGATTGGAACAAGCCAATCTCGATGGTGCTTTTACGATTCGAAATCAATCGGATGTAGGTTTTTCATTCATACGAACAAGAAGATTTTGAAAGTCTTTTTAGATTCCAATTTTTGAATATTCAACAACATTACCCGAACTATCTCGACAGAGTATTGTGGCTTTAGAAGAAGTAAACTAGCTGAAAACATGAAAAAAAAACAAAAAATGTCATTCATCTTGCTTTTAGTTAGCTAATCGGTGTCGAACGCTAATTGATAATGGAAATACTATCTATCAAAAAGTAAATAGAATCAAATAACGAGAGATAAACATCCAGTTCTTCTTTCTTTCTTTTTCGATTTCAATTAGTTATTCAGTGTTCAAACTGAACTATGCGAAATAAGTAAAGACATTCCTAAATTACTCGACAGCAACGGAATTCGAGGAAAGAAATTTACAAAAGCTATTGATAATTTTTCGTATAATCTTGCGCTATTACATGGTCAAACTGATCTATTGAATAAAGCTAAACAAGATGCAAGTGTTACCATTCGACAAGTAAGACAACGAGAGAGAGAGAAAGTAATCATGTTTTGTTTCTTTTTTTTTTACTTAAGATTCTCGAAGCTGCTGAAACAACTCATTTATTAGTCCAATCTGATCAAGAAGTTCAATAAGAATAATTATCATCATGCCCGGTGTCGCGGATAATAAACGTGATTTATATCGAAATAATTCTATTCTTCTTCTTTTCCTTCTTCTTCTTCGTTTTCTTTTTCATTTGTATCTATGCACTCGCATAAATCGCTCGTTTCTTTTTGTTTTCTTTTTTTTTTATAATTAAAATAAAAATTATCCTTCTGTTTGATTGATGATTAATTCAAGAAAGAATGTCGAAACAATGGAGATAAATAAGAAAGTATATACAGAGATTTTCTTGTTTATTATACAATGACAGTTTGGACAATATATATTAGTGTTCTCATATCAGACATTACATTCGATTGAATATTTTTATCTTGAGAAAAATAAAAGAAAAATCTCTTTTTTTTGTTCTTTCGAAGTAGGAGGAAAAAAACGTATTAGATTGTGTATAAATTAATCTCTTTATGTCTGTATGGGCAAAAGAAAACATTCTTATCTACTTTGACGACGAAATATCCTTGATAGAGTGCTGACAATAAATATATCAACATCATTATATTCTCTTATACTCGTTGACTGAGAATTTATTTATTGAGCAATCGAAAGGTGATCTCATATCCTTGGCTAAATGTATCATTAAAAAATACGATATGTTTCTCTCTTTTTTTTGTTTATCAACTAATCTAAGTAGATGAATTCGATGTCAAATCTAATCAATAACAATATGGTTTTCTAAGAATATGGAAATACAGCAACAAAAAAAAGATACCGCGAGAAACATTTATTATCGGTATTTTCTTTTCGCCAGCCTAGCTGTGAAAGAAGTGTAGTCGTAACACCAAAAAAAGGAGGAAGAAGAAGAAAAAAAGAAGAAGACGACGAAGCGAAAGACAGGAAGATATCCAATAGTTGTTTATGATGATAGCGCCTTCTTTTATGCATAAGGGAAGGTCGGTCCTATGGCATTGTCTTATTCATTCTCTTTTTCTTGTCGTTTAAGATCTCCTTGAGATGTGGTGATGGATAAGCGAGTTGTTAGTTTTGAAGACAAATAGTTGTTCTGTTTGTGTATCATTCTTGTTTTCTCTCTAGACGACAAAAATATTCATAAAAAATGTTTGGTCATATGCTCTCGGTCTATTTTGTTTTAGACATAATTAATGTCTTCGGATAACGAGCCACGTTTTACTGAATCACTACAAGCTTCTTATTTAATACGCGAAGGACAACCAGTTAAACTCTCGTGTCGTTTTGAATCGTCACCGAAAGGTGAAATCGAATGGTTGAAAGACGGAATTCCGATTGATTTCGACGCACTTGGTATTTCACGAGATTTCAAGGTTAATTCAAATTTTTGCTCACGAAAATTTAAAAATAAAATTCATTTTCTTTTTCCTCTTTATGATTAATTAGGTTGCTAAAGATATTAATTATACTGCTTTATTAATCAAAGAAGCATTTCCAGAAGATACAGGATCATATACAGTTGTAATTCGCAATTCAATAGGTGAAGCACGTTCATTCACACAATTGACAGTCGAAGAATTTTTTTGTCGAACACCACCACCGTTCGTATCATTTTCTTGCCAATGGATTTCATTTTCGAGTTTGATCTTTTGTTCATAGAGAATCAGAAATGTCGAATACACCGACAAAACCAGTTTTTATTCAAACATTAACTGACATAACATTAGTCGAAGGAGCTCAATTAAAATTACGTGCAGCTCTAAGTGCACATCCTGAACCTGAAATAATTTGGTATCGAAATGATATACCATTGAAAAATTCACAAGATTTAACTTTAACATTCGATGGCAAATTATGTACATTGAAAAAAGATCGATGTGAAAAAGAAAATGATACGGGTATTTATCGTTTAACAGCTGTTAATTCAGTTGGACAAGCCGAATCCAGATGTCACGTGACTGTACAAGCATCGGGTTCGTCATTGTTTCGTGAGCATTTACAATCGACACGACAATTACCGAGTTATACTCAAATAAGTCAATCAGAAGCAAAACAAGTCGTCTTTCAAACCCCTCAAATAAGTCGACCAACGACTGCGCAAACCTATCAAGTGAAATCAATGAATATCGAAAGTACATCTCAATCGTCATCATTTGTTAATCCATTACCGAAAATGACCGTTCCCGAACCGATGATTATCGATTCTATCAATGGTCATCCACCAGAATTTCTTCAATTATTCAACGACCGTAAGACAACACTTGGTTCAACAGTTAAATTCGAAGCACGATTAACTGGCACACAACCACTGACCGTATGTTGACTTTCTTTTTCTTGACTGAAATTTTGATGATTTCATCAAGGTCTATTGGTTATTTAACGGATCGCCGATAAATCGTTTTCGACCGAATCAACATTACCAAGAGAATGTTTTCAATGATACATATACATTAACTATTTATAATATTCGTTATGATGATATCGGAAAATATACACTAAATGCAGAAAATTCTTGGGGTAAAGCAACGTGTACAGCTGAGCTTTTAATTCCTCCAACAGCAACTACTAAATACGGTAGGCAAACAATGAATGTTATGCTTTTCGTTTGACCAAATCACTTCATTTCTACCTCGAACACGCTATTGCTTCATTATTATTATATTATCATGGACAGTATTTTATGAGTTTATAATTGAGTACATCGTCGTTTTTATTTAGCTTTGCATTTGGCTTTGTGAATGTTCTCTTGCTTAACCATTCGATTGTCGAGATCTGATTTTGTTTTATTTGATTATTAGCCAAACAAAAGATTTGCTGTTGAGAACCCTTGAGAAAAGCTAGAAAGCAAGATATCTTCTCTCTTTTCTCTTGATTCTTAACATCTTAATATCGTAAACAAATGTTGTTTGTCCGCCTACAAGCTCAGATTTCTACAATTGTTATCCATCAATTTTTTTTTCGCCATTTTCTTCTCGTTCTTTCCTCATTCACATATTAGTAACTTAACTCGGACGGAAAAAGAAAGAAAAAAATGAGTTGTTGTTATCTTTCTTCTTCTTCTTTCTGGTATATCCATTTTGATCCTGTTGTCTGCTCTCTTTCTCCTTCTCGTCATATGCGCGACGGAGATATACACATATTTGTTAGTCTTACGCGACCGATAGAAGAAAATAAGCAGATAAGACAGAAAAGAAGTTAGTCGACGTCGATGGAATCATCGACAAACTATTTATTTTCTATGTAAAAAGCATTGGACGAATACGTGTTCGTACATATCATCTTGTGGAGAATGATTGATTCAGAAAAATACCATAACATATATAGAGACGAAGAAACCGAAAGAAAAAGGAAAAAAAAGGAAATATCGTCCTACTGGGAAAGAATACAACAAGAAAAAGAAACGATCTGAGCTGTACAAGAGTAGAGCGAACGATTGTGGTTCTTTATCTTATTGAGAAGTGGTGATCATATTCGTCGCTAGTTAACAAACGAGATTATGCATCGAGGTTCTTCTCCGGTATCACCGGATTTACCTGTACAAGTGAGAACAGTCACACGTCGTATTACGACGAGCGGTAATAGTGATAACAATCGAGGTAGGTACATAAAAATTGTATACATACATATATATCATCACAAAACAATCATTTGTTTGTTGAGACATTTTTTTTGTCCTTTTTGTTATTTCTCTTTTTGTTCTGATTATATTGATGGATGGTAGCGGTGGTGGTTATTCAGATAAGACTGAAATTTGTTTGTGTTCTATGAAAAGTATGCCATGGCTTGTCGCTTAATGCTAGCTTTCAGCAATTACAACAACGATGTACTCTCTTGTAAATGGCTTACGAAAAGGACAACTGATTATAACCAGACAACAAAAAAACGTAGAAGATACTTTTCCATTCATCAAACGTCATTGAATACTGTCTCTCATTGCCATGCTAAATATATCTTTGTTGCAACAATAGCCAAGTAAAATAATAGCAAATCATTTGTCTGTACTGAAAGGCACCGACAATAGTCAAACAATGTTATCCAATTTGCTCGTCAAATTGTCACCATCTCCGCCATCGTCACGAAAACGACAAATGGAAGCCTACGAACAGCAAACATCGTCAGGAATGAATACGATTTTTCAACAAGAATCATCAACAAATGAGTTCAATAAACGAATACGTCCAGTTCAAAGTCAATCATTAACACGTCACGAAGATTATCATCATGTTCGACAGCAACCGAGAACTTTAGAAATCTTCGTACCAGGAGGACAAGAACGAGAACGAGTTTATACACGAAATTATGAAATCGAAAGAAAACGTTCGTCATCAGAAAATCTTCGAATGACGCAACAACGACCAACACCACAACAACGAAATGATTTCGAAATCGAACGAGAATATCTTCGTTGTCTCGATGATTTAACGAATGAATATGAAAAATTACAACAACAAAACAAACCAAAACAGAAAACGACTTATGAAACAACGGAAAGTTTCGAAAGTGTCGAACAAATCGTTCGTCGTCAACCGCAAATACAAACTGAAAGTACATATCATCGTTCAACATCAGAAGGTGGTATTCATCGGCAATTGAAACCTTTGTCGACTTATAATGTGACAAGAAGCGACGAAGATATCAATCGAAGTGAATTTAGTCTTCATCAAAAACAACGTTCACAACCGATACGTATTCATTCGTCATCGAGTTCAATTCCAGGCGAAACTTCAATAAAATACATTCGAACGGAACGTCGACCGGTCGAAGTTGTCGTTCCTAAACCACAAATTTATACGACACAAGGTGAACATTCATCGACGGTTGTTAAAGATATTCGACGACAATCTCGAAAAATTACAACAAATGTTCATCAAGACGCTCGACGACGAACAATCGAAGGTCAGCACGATTTACGCATCATCGAACAGCCGATAACTGCTGAACAAACACGACCTGTTCAGTTTACCGTACCCAAACCTATTCCAACTGAACATTCATCGACATTTGTTGTTAAATCAAAAAAAGGTGGACGTTTCCATACATTAGATATTAGTAATAGTCTCGAACGTCAACGAACACTTTCAGGTGAACATGAACTTCGTGTCATTCCTGAGCCCATCCGTTCGAATAGATCTCAACCAGTTGAATTATTATTTCCTAAGCCAACATTTTCAACATCGACAACAACATCATCATCACATTCAGCAACTGTTGTTAAACAAAATCGAACGCCGAAATCAAGCGTTCTATTCGATAATATTCAAACGAGATTGAAAGGTGAACATGATTTACGTTTAATCGATCGGCCAATTCAACCGGGTCCAAGTGATGGTGTCGAATTAATTGTACCGAAAAGTGTTACCGATACAGTTGATCATACGACAACAATTGTCACCGAAACTCAACCACATCGACGAGTTCTCGAGATAACCGGCAGTGGAAGACAAATGGCAAGTGAACACGAAAGAAAATATTATCAAGAAAAAGTTCGTGTCGAAGAAGAAATCGAAGTGAAAGTACCGAAACCAAAACATCAACAAGTCGAACATTCATCAACAATTGTTAAACATAGCCGTGGTAGAGGACCCATTTTTGAAATTGATACAAGTCAACAAGTGATTCAAGGTGAACATGAAACGAAATTCTATGAAGATTCAATTGAAACTCAAGTTGATGCTATGCAATTATTAGTTGCCAAACCAAAATTACCTGCCGAACATAGCACAACCATTGTTAAAGGACAACGAGGACCAACACAACGGGTAGCTATTGATTATACACGACCTATTCCAGGTGAATATCAAACTAAACATCATCATCAACCAATTGAATCCTACAGTGAAATGGAATTTATCGTTCCAAAACAACAGACAACAGTATTGAGCGATAATTATCAATCGACAAGTGAATATGATGAAAGATATGTTTCATCAACATATGAATATGAAGAAGATAAATCATTAGGTGAACATACAACAACGTATCTCAAACAAACACGACCTAAATATGAACCCGTTGAATTAGTTGTTGATCGACCGAGACAATTACCAAGTGTATCGAAATTAATCACCGATATACCATCGGAAACACAAGTGACTTCAATAAAACCGTCACGATTACATTTAATTGAAGATAGTTCAGTCAAATTAGATTTCAATTTAAATGAAAATAATCTTCAAGAACAATATGATGAAATGGAGATTGTTCTTGAAAAACCATTAGTACGAGATAGTTCATCGACTGTCCTAGCAAATATTCAATCGGGTTTAGAATTAAAATCATTTCATCCAACAACAACACCACGACAAACAATTGAAGAAAGTAGTTCAACGTTTACTTATCAACGTGAACAACAAACAAACGATGATATTTTAGAACTTCGTTTACGTAAACCTCATATTCAAGATAGTACAACAACAATCGTAGCTGATGTTCAATCGGAATTGAATGTTCAAGGTCCACTTAAACCAACACCTTATATTCAACAAACAATAGACGAATCAACTTCGACATTAACTATGGATTTAAATAAACCTCAACAGACCAAACCATTTGAATTGATTATTCCACGTATCGATCAAGAAACATCAACAAACACAATTCTTGCTCAAGTTGAACCGACACTTGCCGGTCTACGTGCTAAACTCGATGTACCATCGATTGAACAATCGACATCGACGTTCTTACTCGAACAAAAGAAACGTTTCGATGAAGAAGTTGAAATTGTCATGCCTAAACCAAAACGTTTCGAAACAAGTTCAACAACAATGCATGCCGATGTTGATGCTCGACTTGAAACAAAAGATATTCGTCCAAGTCAAATTCAACCTGAACCATCAACATCAGCATTCTATTTCGAAGAAACAACAAACTATGTTATACCTGATGCAGTTGAACTACGCATGAAACAACCAACTATAGGCGATAGTTCGACAACATTACTTGCCAATGTTAAGCCGACTATCGACACTCAATATGTTCAACGACTTGGACAAATCGATCAATCATTGGAGCGTAGTTCATCGGAAATCATCTATGAAACTCGTAGAGAACAAATTCAGCCATCCGAAGTTGAATTGATTCTTCCACGTCCACGAATACAAGAGAGTACATCGGTTATGTTAGCTGATATTCATTCAACACTACCACCGCTACAATTTCCTGTTAAATCGAGTAGTGATTTTATTTTCGAGAAAGATACTCTAGAAAAAACACCTGTAGACTTACGTTTTCAACAACAACCGAGTTCTCATAGACTTCTATCTAATCTTGATGAAACATATGTTTTAGGTTCAACCTATCAACAAGATCAAACATACGGTTCACCAGTCATTCATGCCGATTTAAATAAACCTTTGGAATTAGTCTTCGATGTCGATGGAGGTAATACTTCATCGGTATCACAACAATATCGACGAGATTATCGAACATTAACAAATACCACCGGTGGAATAGATACTAATTCTACTTTACTGACTGGTGCTCATTATTTTTTTTCATATTTTCTTCATTCTGTTTTCTTTTCTTTACAATAGAACTTCAGCCAGTTGAATTTCTTGTGTCTGGCAATAATTTAGGTGGTTATAGCTCAACAACAACAGAACAGTATTCAACAAGTCCGAGTGGTTATTCAACACGAACAACAAAAACAACTACAACAAAACGAAAAATTACATCAGTTGATACGGGCAATGAAACGACTCGATCAATAACTCGTGGCATTCGACCGTATGATCAAGTCGAATTTATTTTGCAACCAGATAGTACAATTTCAACAACATCATACAGTGAACATTCGCCTGAATTTACCGTTACTTTACATGATCAAAATGTTCGAGAAAGTGATTCGGTTCTTTTCGAAGTCACTGTTTCTGCTCAACCATCAGCTGAAATCATCTGGGATAAAGATGGTCAACCCATCGGAGCTGATTCACCTTTTCGTATTGATTATTATGGCGATGGTCGTACGACACTCTATATCCCGGAAGTCTTTTTTGATGATCAAGGTTACTATACATGTACGGCTACAAATACACTTGGTACATGTCGTACAACAGCTTATCTTACAGTTAATACGACCGGTGATAGTTTCTCACCAAAACGTCGTCAATTAACTAGTTCGACAACGTATACGTATCAACAAGGACCAACGGAGTATATTGAATCCTATCGAATTACATCTCAACCGACAACTGTCTCACAAATCACTGAAGAAACTGAAGTCTATCGAATTCCGAGTCAATATCAACAAAATGAAATAACTTATTCAGTTCATGGTACGCAACAAAAATTTCAACCGGTTCAATTTTTAGTTACAACCGATCAAGAACAAACACAACCATCCTATAGAGATGAAACAATTACAACTTCAAGATATACTCAACAATCACAAATAACTTCAGAACTTAATTTTACTAAAGTATACATATAAAACGAATGATTTATTTTGATCTTCAAGCTATTCTTGTGATGTTTTAGCCATTGGAACCTATCAATGCACGTGAAGGTGGTACTATTCAAATCACCGTGCATTTATCTACATTTGGATCGTATGAAACTCGACCAAAAATTGAATGGTATCATCATGGACAACTCATCGTGCCTGATAATCAACATTATCGTATCACTGAAGATCACGATACAGCAACCTTAGAGATTATCAATGTCACTAAATTCGATACTGGTCAAGTTTGGTGTACTGCAACGACATCATCTGGCACAGCAACAACAACATGTTCAATTACTGTTGAAGGTAAAGATGAAATCGATCTATAGTTTGAAGTCATTACATTGATACAAATTTTTAGAACGTCCTGTACGACGAACACATCGAAAAACGACAACAACAACAACGTCATCGTCATCTCAATATCAAATCGTACCTGAGGACACAACATACACCAGTCAAACAAGTCACACACAATACGGTCTTTATCAACCGAAACAACCTGATCGTCATGTCATTTCAGAATATTATACAACTTCACAACAAACGTATCCGCAAACATATACAACTCAAGAAACTGACTATACGACTCAAACTCAATTTTCTCTTCATAAACCTAAACAACCGGATCAACACGTCATTTCAGAATATTATACAACTGCACAACAAACTCATCCACAAACACGTACAGTTCAAGAAACTGATTACACGACTCAAACACAATTTTCTCTTCATAAACCTAAACAACCGGATCAACATGTCATTTCAGAATATTACACAACTTCACAACAAACTTATCCACAAACACGTACAATTCAAGAGACTGATTATACGACTCAAACACAATTTTCTCTTCATAAACCTAAACAACCAGATCAACATATCATAACTGAATATTATACTGATCAACAAGAAGTCTCTCCGCAAACATATGGTGTTAAAGCTCGACCTCATTATGAAGATTACAATGCCGAAGCACATTTTACTCTTAATCAACCGAAACAACCGGAATATCAAACTACTTCAAATTATTATGCAACTCAAGACACAGACTATACAACTCAAGCACAATTTCCTCTTCAAAAATTAAAACCACAAGTCACGACAACGACCGAAGAGCAACCAGCTCCACTTGCATATAATTTTCAAGTCAAAGCTCAACCAAAAGATTATGCATCGGAAGATGTCTATGGAGAATTTTCTCTTCATCAACCGAAACAACCCGATCAAGAAGTCTCAGCAACATTTACTGCTAAACCATCACAACCTGGACCACACGCATTTGCATCAATTACTGCTGAACATCAACTATCACCAAAACAACCACAGACTTCACAAGATCAATTCGTACCTGCATCGAACATACCACAGGCACCACCTTTATTGCCAAGTTTCAATGTTCGACCGACTTATTCGGATTCGCAGGTGAAAATTTTGAATAACGGCCTACAAGATCAGCCATTATATCCAGGAAGTGAAACAGTTTTCGAATGTCAATTTTCTGGTAAACCAGAGAAAGTTCAATGGTTTCGTAATGATGTTGAAATCTTCAATACTCCTCAACAAGTCAATAATCGGTAGCACAATTTAATTGAATCTTTTTTCTTCATATTCGATTTTATTCATTTCAAGAATCTATCATATCACAAATCCTAATACAGGTACAACACGTCTCATTATTAAACCGACATTAGAAGAAGATGCCGGTGTCTATTCAGTTAAAGTCACAGGACCTACTGGCGAAGAAGTGACTACTTCGAAACTTATACCTGCTTGTAAGATTTGATAAATCGAAAGTATAAAATAATATAATATCGTGTTGTTTTTCATTGAAGTACAATTTCAAAATCTTCAAAAGAAAAAAATTGAACAAACTCAACGAAAAGCTCTCGTTCAAGAACTTGAAGAAAAACAAGCGAAACGTATGCGACCATCACAAAAGGTTGCACCTCGTGGAAGTTTTACATCATATGCAACGAGTGACGATGATGTTTTCTTCGATGCTGTATGAAAAGACAACTGCTCTTCTTTTTTTCTCGATTATTAATAACAAAAACTAATTTGTTTCGTTTCAGACACAACGTAATACCGCACCGACTTCTCATCGACAACCAACTGCACCAACAGTTGCTCGTCCATTAAAAGATTTAGATGTCAAAGAAGGTCAACCAATTCAATTAACTTGTCAAGTTCAAGGTTTTCCGAAATCTGAGGTGAGTCATTGTCGTGAATAAACAAAAGTCTATTGATCTTCTCATCTAGCTTCTTTGGTTTAAAAACAATGTTCCACTACCATTATCAGCACGACATAAGACTGCCTATGACGCAGGAAGTGGTACTATTACATTACGTATAAATGATGCACGACCGGAAGATAGTGGCGTTTATACATTAGTATGTGTTTTGCTTGAGGTTATCAAAATAGAGAAAAAAAAATTTCGTTATTTCAGGTAGCACAAAATCCTCAAGGTCATGTTCAAGTTTCTGCTCAAGTTGATGTTCGTGAAACACCGGGCATCGATGAAACATCTTATGTCCAACCGGATGCTTTTAAATACATTGAAAAACAACCAATTGCTCCTCGTCCAGGTAAACCAACACGACGAGAATCGGATACAACGAATTTACAACAAAAACCTGCGAAGATTCTCAAAACACCCATGAGCACTTCCGTAGTAGAAGGTTCTACTGCCACATTTACTTGTCAAGTTGAAGGAAGTCCAAAACCAAAAGTAACATCAATCAACAATCACATTGTTTTTGAAAAATCTAATTTTCCATTTTCAAGGTTGCTTGGTTGAAAGATAATAAACCTTTAATGTCAGGAGCACGTTTTTCAACTTACTTTGATCAAGCATCGAAAACTGCTGTTTTACGTATTAGTGATATTAGTAAAGATGATCAAGGTTATTACACATGTGTTGTCGATAATCCATTCAATTCGGATCGAAGTACAGCTACATTACAAGTTATTCCGGAAACAAAAGTTGATCAACGATCGTATGTTGAAACCGATGCATTTCGATATCTTGCACCAGAAAAACAACCCCGTACAGCCACGAAAGACACTGATCGAACCAGTGGAGTCGATAGGTAGGCAGAGACTTGATTGAAAATGAAATGAATCATTTTGCTGTTTCTAGTGAATCATTTGTCAATCCGGAATCATTTCGTTATTTAGAAGGAAAAAAACCTTTGAAAACAGTTGAAGATAATATGACGATCGATGATCGTCCTATTGTTGATCTTGAAGCATTTCGTTATTTAGAAGCTCGTCAAACTCCTAAGAACAAACGAGATGAAGGTGTTCGTGCATCGATCGATGACACGCCAATCATCGCTCCCGATGCTTTTCGTTATTTAGAACGAAAAGCTGAAGTAGCTAATTTAAAGAAACAGCAAGATACAGGTCCTTCGATTGACGAAACACCACAAGTCGATCTAACGGCATTTCAATATTTGGAAAGAAAAAATCTACCGAAAAAACCTGAAGAAGGACCATCGATTGACGAAACATCAATTGTCAATCCTGAAGCATTTAAATATCTCGAACGTAAACCAACGAAAAAAGTCGAAGATACAGGACCAGCAATCGATGAATCACCGATGGTGAATCCTGAAGCATTTCGGTATTTAGAAAAACAAGTTGCACCCAAACCACGTGATCAAGGACCAACGATTGACACGACACCACTTGTCAATCCTGAAGTATTCAAATATTTAGAAAAAACCGTAGTACCACAACGAGTTGAAGAAGGTCCAACAGTTGATACGCGTCCAATTGTACCACAGGAAGCATTTCGTTGGATTGAACGTCCAAAAGAAATCGAACGTCGACCTGAAGGACCAGCTATTGATGAAAGTTCTTATGTTAATCCACAAGCATTTAAATATCTCGAAGCAAAACCAAAATCGAAAGTCGTTGATGAAGGACCATCGATCGACGAAACATTCTACGTTAATCCACAAGCATTCAAATATTTAGAAGCAGCACCAACGAAAAAACCAGTCGATCAAGGTCCATCAATTGACACATCGAACTATGTCAATCCTGATCTTTTTGCACAATTTGAAATCAAACCAAAAACACAACCAATCTACGAGGAATATGAAGTTCAACGAGCACCGAAACTCATTCAACCATTGAAAAATACTCAAGCTTTCGAAGGCAAACCTGTTGCACTCGTTGCTATTGTCGATGGTTTTCCAGTGCCACATTTAACTTGGCTCAAAGATGGCGTCGAAATTCCTGCATCAGCACGTGTAACAACTAACTATGATATTCCATCGAAAACTGCTTGGATTCAAATAAATGACGTTCGTCCTGATGATAACGCTGTTTACACATTGTTTGCACACAATCCAACGGGAGATACGCGAACTGATGCGCGTCTTCTCGTCGTTCCGAACGAAGGACGACCCATTGATGAGACAGCATTTGTGCCAGCTGAAGCATTTGCAAATATTGAACGTAATGCAACATTAAAACGACCAACACAACCGGAAACAACCGGTGTTGATGATACATCATTTGTTAATCCGAATTTATTCGCACAATTCGAAGTACCATTAAAACAACCACGTCAAGACTTTTCCGAAGAAGTTGTTGTTCAAGTGCCAGCGAAATTTCTTGCACCATTGAAATCTATTCAAGCACCTGAAAGTGTAACTGTTGCGTTAGAAGCGATTGTCGAAGGTAGTCCGATACCGACATTTACTTGGTTAAAAGATAATCTACCATTGAATGAAAGTACACGTTATATAACGAACTACGATATACCGAGTAAACGTGTAACATTAACAATAAAAGATCTACGAGAAAATGATTCGGGTATTTATACATTATTGGCATCGAACGGACCGCAACTTCAACATTCATCAGCAACAATACAAGTTGTTGGTGCACCCAACATTGATCAATCGTCGTTTATACCTTTGAATGCTTTTCAACAATTGGAACGTCCATTCAATCAACCATCGCAAACGTCTGTTCAACCAGGTGTTGATCAAACATCGTATGTTTCACAACCCGATCGTTTTGCTGTATTCGATCAAATTCAACCAAATCGACGACCGTTGAATGAATTCAGTGGTGTCGATGAAACGCCATTGGTTAGCATGGAAAAAATACGTTTATTAGAAATACCATCACATGTACCTCAACAACCGAATGAAGTCGAAGAAACACAAGCAGCACCAGTCGTTTTAGCTCCACTTCAACCTATCGACGCTCAAGAAGGTACACCGGTTGTTTTAGCAGCTAAAATCGCTGGTACACCAATGCCAAACGTATGTGAAAACTCGATTGAGAAAAAAAAATGACGTATTTTTTGGTTTGTGTTTTCTAGTTCTCATGGTTTAAAGATGATACACCGTTGGTTGCCGGTACTCGTTATACAACTTATTATGATATCCCATCGAAATTAGTCGTCTTACAAATCAATGACGCACGACCAAATGACACGGGTAATTATACAGTTCGTGCCGATAATCCAAGTGGTACTGTCGAAACAACAGCTACATTGAATATTACACCAGCGAAATCAGGACCGGATTCATTTATTCCAACAGAAAAATTCCGTCCATTCGAAGAAGGTAAACAGCCACAATCGACAGAATACATTGGCGGTGTCGATGAACGACCATTAGTTGATTTAACTAAACTTCAACACTTGGAAATCAAACCAAATCAAACCGTACCAGAAGAAGAAACTGGTGAACAATTGAAACCAACAGTTCTTATTCCACTTCGAAATGTACAAGCTGTTGAAACTCAACCAGTTGTTCTTTCAGCACAAATCGAAGGCAAACCACAACCATTATTCACATGGTTTAAAAATAATGAACCATTGCCTGAAGGCAATCGTTTTCGTACTCATTATGATATACCATCGAAAACAATCTTTCTTACGATTGCTGGCGCACGAGAAGATGACACAGGTACATACCGTGTTGTTGCTAAGAATCCATCGGGTGAAGAAGATACAACAGCTGAAGTAACCATTGAACTTAATCAACCGAAGATTGATCAACGTTCATTCGTACCACAAACAGCATTTGATAAATTAGAAAAGAAACCATTCTTGACACCTTTACAAGTGACAAGTGGCGTTGATCAATCGAGTTTCTTCAATCAAGAATTATTTCGTCCATTTGACGAACGAAATATTAAACATACATCGGCACTCGTTGGTGGCGAAGATAGTGATGCAGCTATGCCAATTTCAGCACCAAAAGTTCTTCAACCACTTCGTCCAACAACAACAACCGAAGGCGAAACTGTTGTTCTCATTGCTCAAGTCGATGGTTATCCATTGCCACAATTTACATGGATACATAATAATAAACCAATTATGGCATCGAATCGTATTACACCACATTATGATATGTTAACAAAACGTTGCTTCTTACAAATCTTAGCTACTCGACCGAGTGATACAGGTACATATGAATTACTAGCTGAAAATCCAGCTGGACAAGATCGTACAAAGACAGAAATCACTATTGTACCCGTATCGAAAATTGATCAAACAGGTTATGTTCCTTATGATAAATTTTCGACATTGGAATTCAAACCACGTATACCAAGTGATCTTCATTCAGGTGTCGATGCAACACCGTTTGTTAGCGGTGAAATCTTTCGTTTACTTGAAACAAAACCAGTTAATCAACAATTCGTACCTGAAAGTGAACAAGATCTACCGATTGAAATTCTCGTACCATTGAAACCAGCTGTTGCTCAAGAAGGACAACCGGTTATACTAACAACTAAAATACGTGGACGACCTATGCCACAAGTAAAATCTCCACTCAATTGAAAAAGATTTCATTTGATTTGATTTTATTATTTAGTTTACATGGCTTCGTAATAATCAACCGATCTTAGAATCGACACGATTTCAAACACATTATGATTTTCCTTCGGAAACACTTGTTCTCGAAATCAGTGATATTTGGCCACATGATGAAGGTACTTATACAGTTATTGCCGAAAATCCTAAAACAGGTCAACGTTTATTAACTTCGGCACCATTGACTGTTCGTACTGATTCGACATTGGTCGATCAAACGGCATTTGTTGCACCGGATGCATTTCGAACATTGGAATCATCACCAAATCAACGTTCACCAAAAATACAACCAGGTGTTGATACTGGTAGTTTTGTTAGTCCCAATGCTTTACGTGCATTGGAACATGTTCAACCGAAACCAGTTGAAACAGAAGAAAAAGAACAACCACGTACACCACCGAAAGTTCTCGTTCCTCTGCAACCAGTTAAAATTCACGAAGGACAACCAATTAATTTTACAGCTAAAATCGACGGTTTTCCTGTACCATCAGTAAGTGATCGACAGAAAAGAAAGGATTCGTTAAATTTCTTTTTTTTTAGTTCGTTTGGTTTAAAAATGGTCAACCATTACAAGAATCGAATCGAATCTGGTCACATTATGATATACCAAGTAAAACTGTTCTCCTACAAATTAGCGGAGCACGGCCAGATGATACGGGTAAATATGATCTTCTTGCTCAAAATCCCCTTGGCCGAGATCAAACACAAACAACTGTTACTATTTCATCGAGTCCAACAATTGATACCAATGGTTTGTTGATTTCGATAGTTTTTTGTTTATTTAATGAGATTTTATTGTATTAGCTTTTGTATCACCCGAGAAATTCGCTGCTTTTGATGTACCTTATGGTCGAAATATACCCGAACAATCTGGTGTTGATACGACACCATTTGTTCAACCTGAACGTTTTACTCAATTAGAAGTCAAAGCTCCAGCTCCAACCAAAGAAGATATGGAACAAATGGAAGCACCGAAAGTTCTTAAACCATTAGAAAACGAACAAGTCAATGAAGGTACACCAGTTCTACTTCAAGCAACTATTGTTGGCAAACCGACGCCTAAAGTAAAATTAGAATTTTATTGAATTGGAGAAAATCAACATTTTTTCCCTGTCATAGTTTGTTTGGCTCAAAGATAATCAACCATTGAATGCATCGAATCGTCTTCGTACACGATATGATATCGGTACGAAACAAGTTATGTTACAAATCAATGATGTTCGACCACTTGATGCTGGTCAATATACGGTTATTGCTTCGAATCCAGTCGGCGAAGAAAAAACTATTGCACAATTAACTGTACAACCTGATCAACCGGGCGTTGACGAACGTGGTTTTGTGCCGAAAGATAAATTTCAGAATCTTGAACGTCCACAAGGACATCCAAAACGACCATTGGAGATTATTCCTGGCATTGATGCTCTACCTGAAAAATTACGTAAATTAAATCAAGTACCATTATCCGAAAAACCTCAAGAAGAAGAAGTGCCTGAAGTTCAACGACCACCAAAAGTTCTCCAACCATTATCAACCGTTGATGTCGATGAATTGTCACCCGTTTTTCTTACAACAAATGTCGATGCTGGTGCACCTATGGCAACATTTACTTGGTACAAAGACAATCAACCACTTAGCGAAGGCAATCGATATACAACGAAATACGATATTCCAACTAAGACACTTACATTACAAATTCTCAATTCACGTCCAGAAGATACTGGTAACTATACAGTTCGTGCAACAAATCCAAGTGGTAGCGATGAAACATCGACATCATTGAATGTCAAACCGATCCCGTCGATCGATACACGACCATTCATACAACCTGAACATTTAGCTCCATTGGAAGTGAAAGCACCGACACCGAAGAAAGAAGAATTACAACAACCACAACCACCGAAAGTTGTTGTACCTTTAGACAACGAAGAAACTGAAGAAGGAGCACCTGTACTTCTCAAAGCTACGATTACTGGCAAACCAACACCTAATGTAACTTTTCGATAAAATTCTACTTGAAATTATATGAACGTGATTTGACTTTCTTTTAGTTTGTTTGGCTTAAAGATGGACAACCATTGTTGGCATCGAATCGTCTTCGAACTCAATACGATGTTCCAACGAATCAAGTTCTCTTACAAATCAATGATGTTCGTCCACAAGATGCAGGTCAATATGAAGTTATTGCAACGAATCCAGCTGGAAAAGAAACAACACGCTCAACATTAACAGTTATACCCGAAGAAACTTCGCCAGAAGAAGAGGAAGAAAAACGACCAATGAAGATTGTACCAGGTGTTGATGTTCAACCAACAAAAGAAGCACCAGGAGCGAAACGTGCACCAAAAGTTGTTGTACCATTGAAAGATACGACAGTCGAAGAACTTATGCCTGTTATCTTTTCAACAACAATTGATGCTGGTGCGCCAATGGCAACAGTAAGTTATTTCTCTCTCTCTCTCTTATGTTGATTAACCGATTTTCGTTTAGTTCACTTGGTTGAAGAACGGACAACCATTAAATGAAGGACCTCGATATACGACAACGTATGATGTACCTAGTAAAGTACTAACAATGGAAATTGTGACTCCACGTCCAGACGATCAAGGCACGTATACATTACAAGCCGTCAATCCATCTGGCAAAGTTGAAACAACTGCTAAATTAACAATTCAACCGCCAAAACAACCGAAAGATGATAAACCATTGGAAGTCAAAGCTCCACAGCCAACGAAAGAAGATTTAACACAACAACAACCACCGAAAGTAGTTGTGCCATTGAAAGAAGAACAAGTCGAAGAAAATTCACCTGTTCTTCTCAAAGCAACAATTACTGGTAAACCAACACCAGATTTTACGTGGTTCAAAGATAATAAACCGTTGACACCATCAAATCGTCTTCGATCACGTTATGATGCACCTACTCAACAAATTCTATTACAAATTGATAATGTTCGTCCAGAAGATGCTGGTCAATACACAGTTCTTGCGAAGAATCCAGTTGGTCAAGACCAAACTGGCGCTAAATTAACTATTGCACCTCAAAAACCAACTGAAGAAGATCAGAAACCATTGAATATCGTCCCAGGTGTCGATGTTCAACCACCCAAAGAAGCACCAGGTGCTAAACGTGCACCCAAAGTTGTTGTACCGCTCAAAGACACAGTTATTGAAGAACAAATGCCTGTCATTTTATCATCAACAATCGATGCCGGTGCACCAATGGCAACCGTAAGTTATTCCTCTCTCTCTCTCTTATGTTGATTAACCGATTTTCGTTTAGTTCACTTGGTTGAAGAATGGACAACCATTGAAAGAAGCACCTCGATATACGACAACATACGATGTACCTAGTAAAGTGTTAACTTTAGAAATTCTTGATACACGTCCAGAAGATCAAGGAACGTATACTGCTCAAGCAACAAATCCATCCGGAAAAGTCGATACTACATCGAAATTAACCATTCAACCATCGAAACAACCAAAGGAAAACAAACCATTGGAAGCTAAAGCACCCCAACCAACGAAAGAAGATTTGACACAACAACAACCACCAAAAGTAATCGTACCATTAGAAAATGAAACTGTTAAAGAAGGCAAACCTGCTCTTCTCAAAGCAACAATTACCGGTAAACCGACACCAGACTTCACTTGGTTCAAGGATAACAAACCATTACAACCAACGCCACGTCTTCGAACTCGATATAATCCAGATACAAATCAAGTATTACTTCAAATTGATAATGTTCGTCCTGAAGACGCTGGCCAATATACGGTTGTCGCTAAGAATCCAGCTGGTCAAGATCAAACTAGTGGCAATGTGACTGTTGCACCAGAGAAACCAACCGAAGAAAATAAGAAACCATTGAATATCGTTCCCGGTGTCGATATTCAACCACCAGCTGAAACACCTGGTGCTAAACGTCCACCCAAAGTTCTCGTACCTCTTAAAGATACTGTCATCGAAGAAGAAATGCCCATCATTCTTTCATCAACAATCGATGCCGGTTCTCCAATGTCTACAGTAGGAAAATTTACACTTTTCTTTCTAATAAACATTCATTTCACCTATTCGTTTAGTTCAATTGGACGAAGAATGGTCAACCATTGACAGAAGGTACACGATACACAACAACCTATGACATACCTAGTAAAGTTCTTACATTGGAAATTCTTGATTCACGTCCATCGGACGCTGGTACCTATACACTTCAAGCAACGAATCCATTGGGTAAAGCTGATACAACTGCTAAATTAACAATTCAACCATCGAAACAACCAAAAGAAGAAAAACCATTAGAAGTCAAAGCACCACCACCAGCTCCACAAGATCTACAGCAAATGCAACCTCCAAAAGTTGTCGTACCCATTGAAAATCAAGAAGTACCAGAAAAATCACCTGTCTTGCTTAAAGCAACTATCATTGGTAAACCAACGCCAGATTTTACTTGGTTCAAAGATAATAAACCATTACAACCATCACCACGTCTTCGAACACGTTACAATCCCGAAACCAACGAAGTATTATTGCAAATTGACAATGTTCAACCACAAGACGTTGGACAATACACAGTTGTCGCTAAGAATCCGGCTGGTCAAGATCAAACCAGTGGTAAATTAACAGTTGCTCCTAAGAAACCAACTGAAGACGAAAAACGACCAGTCGATATCGTTCCTGGTATTGATGTTCAACCACCGAAGGAAGCACCTGGTACAAAACGTCCACCACGTATCATCGTACCATTGAAAGACGGAACTATCGAAGAAAAAATGCCGGCCATTCTTTCAAGCACAGTTGATGCCGGTTCACCTATGGCAACAGTATGTTGTTTTTTTATTTTTTGAAATAGAATATCAAAATTATCTTTTGTCATTTGTTTTTAGCTTACTTGGTTTAAGAATGACACACCATTGGAAGCAACTCCACGTTATCGAACTACGTACGATGTTCCAACTAAAGTTGTTACTTTAGAAATTTTGGATACACGTCCAGAAGATCAAGGTACGTACAAATTACAAGCTGTCAATCCATCAGGCAAAGCGGATACAACTGCGAAATTGACAGTTCAACCGAAAGAAGTCAAACCATTGGAAGTCAAAGCACCACCACCATCGCCACAAGATCTACAAGAAATGCAGCCACCAAAAGTTATTGTACCAATTGAAAATCAAGAAGTACCTGAGAATACACCAGTTCTTCTCAAAGCTACAATTATTGGCAAACCAACACCTGATTTCGCTTGGTTCAAAGATAATCAACCATTACAACCATCACTTCGTTTTCGAACTCGTTATAGTCCCGAAACAAATCAAGTCTTCTTACAGATTGATAACGTTCGTCCACAAGACGTTGGTAATTATACAGTCGAAGCAACTAATCCAGCTGGCAAAGATTCAACAACTGGAAAGTTAACTGTTAAACCAAAACAACCAGGTGATCAACCACCAGCCGAAGATAAGAAACGTCCATTGAACGTTGTTCCCGGTGTTGATATTCCAGCTGCACCAGAAAAACCAGAAGAACAACGTCCACCACGTGTTCTTGTACCATTAATCGATACGGTTGTTGAAGAAGAAATGCCAATTGTATTAAAAACAACTATTGATGCTGGCTCACCAACAGCAACATTCACTTGGCACAAAAATGATCAACCACTCAATGAAGGTACACGTTACACAACTAAATACGACATACCAAGCAAAGTCCTTACTTTACAAATTCTTCATGCACGACCTGATGATCAAGGCACATACACGGTTAAAGCTGTCAATCCTCTCGGTTCAGATGAAACAACTGCTGAACTAACGATTAAACCAGAAGAAATTACACCAGTCGAAGTGAAAGCACCACCACCAACACCGACTGATCTACAAAAAATGGAACCACCTAAAGTCATCGTACCGTTGGAAGAGAAGACAGTCAAAGAAGGCTTACCTGTTCTTTTGAAAGCAACGATCACTGGTAAACCAACACCAGATTTTACTTGGTTGAAAGATACCAAACCGTTACGTGTATCACCTCGATTAACTCCACGTTATAATCCAGACACACAACAAGTTCTTTTACAAATCGATAGTGTTGAACCAGAAGATATTGGTAAATACACAGTTGTTGCTAAGAATCCCGCTGGACAAGATCAAACAACAGGATCGTTGAATGTCGCACCGGACGATACACGTCCCGTAGAAATCGTGCCAGGTGTCGATGTTCCAATTACACCACAGAAACCAGGCGAACAACGACCACCTCGTATTCTCGTGCCATTGAAAGACGGTACGATTGACGAAAGTATGCCAGTCATTCTTACAACGACAGTCGATGCTGGTTCACCTATGGCTACATTTACTTGGCTTAAGAATGGTAAACCACTCAAGAAAACGCCACGATACATCACGAAATATGATGTACCAAGCAAAGTTCTTACTCTTCAAATTCTTGCTACGAAACCGGATGATCAAGGAACGTATACTCTTAAAGCTGTCAATCCTGTTGGTTCGGATGAAACTAGTGGAAATCTAACTGTCAAACCAGAAGATATCACACCCGTTCAAGTCAAAGCACCACCACCAGCACCAGCTGATCTACAAAAAATGGAACCACCAAAAGTCATCGTTCCATTGGAAAATAAAACTGTCAAAGAAGATGCTCCAACTCTTCTCAAAGCAACTATTACTGGTCGACCAACACCCGACTTCGTATGGTTCAAAGATAACAAACCATTACAACCATCACCACGTTTTCGAACTCGATACAATCCAGACACCAAACAAGTTCTCTTGCAAATCGATAACGTTCAACCCGAAGATCTTGGTCCGTATACAGTTGTTGCTACGAATCCAGCGGGTAAAGATCAAACTACTGGATCATTGAAGGTTGCACCTGCTGATGATAAAGGTGATGTACCCGAAGGCAAACGTCCATTGAAAGTTGTTCCTGGCGTCGATGTTCCATTGGCACCAGAGAAACCAGGCGAACAACGACCACCGAAAGTCATTGTACCATTAAAAGATGGTACTGTCGAAGAAGAAATGCCAATTATACTTTCGACAACAATCGATGGAGGTTCACCGATGGCAACATTTACTTGGCTCAAAAATGATCAACCACTTAGTGAAGGTACTCGTTATACCACGAAATATGATATACCAAGTCGAGTATTGACTCTACAAATTCTTCATGCACGACCTGATGATCAAGGCAAATACACTGTTCACGCTGTAAATCCAGTTGGTCAAGATCAAACAAGTGCTACTCTAACAATCAAACCAGAAGATATCACACCCGTTCAAGTCAAAGCACCACCACCAGCACCAGCTGATTTACAAAGAATGGAACCACCGATAGTCATTGTACCATTAGAAAATAAGAAAGTCAAACGTGGCACGCCTGTTCTTCTCAAAGCTACTATTACTGGTCGACCAACACCTGACTTCGCATGGTTTAAAGATAATCAACCATTACAACCATCGAATAAAATTCGTACTCGATATAATCCAGACACAAAACAAGTTCTCTTACAAATCGATAACGTTCAACCAGAAGATGTCGGTGAATATCTCGTTGTTGCTACAAATCCAGCTGGTCAAGATCAAACTGCTGGTGCACTTGGTCTTCTACCAGGTCCACCTGGCGATGAAGGTAAAGGAAAGATTCCAAGAGGACAAGCTCCAAAACAAAAAGAACCTGAAGATCAAGGCAAACGTCCAATTAAACTTGTACCTGGCGTTGATATGCCAAATGCACCAGAGAAACCAGGTCAACAACGACCACCACGTGTTATCGTACATTTAACTGATTATATTATTGAAGAACTCATGCCAATTATTCTCACGACAAAGATTGATGCTGGTTCACCTATGGCAACATTTACTTGGTATAAAGATGGTCAACCACTTAGTGAAGGTACACGATATACAACGAAATACGATATACCGAATCAAATTCTTACTCTTCAAATCATTGGCGGTCGACCTGCTGATCAAGGTACTTATACAGCTCGTGCTGTCAATCCAGTTGGTTCGGATGAAACATCATGTAAATTAACAATTCAACCAGTACCATCAATCGATGAAGGAGCTCCCGCACAGCCGTTTGAACCGACAGCACCATTGTCAGTGAAAGCACCACCACCAGCACCAGCTGATTTACAAAGAATGGAACCACCGATAGTCATTGTACCATTAGAAAATAAGAAAGTCAAACGTGGCACACCTGTTCTTCTCAAAGCTACGATTACTGGTCGACCAACACCTGACTTCGCATGGTACAAAGATAATCAACCATTACAACCATCGAATAAAATTCGTACTCGATATAATCCAGACACGAAACAAGTTCTCTTACAAATCGATAACGTTCAACCAGAAGATGTCGGTGAATATCTCGTTGTTGCTACAAATCCAGCTGGTCAAGATCAAACTGCTGGTGCACTTGGTCTTCTACCAGGTCCACCTGGCGATGAAGGTAAAGGAAAAGTTCCAAGTGGTAAATCACCTCGAAAACAACCCGAAGGTACACGAAAACGACCACTTACACTCAGACCTCCTAATCCTGGTGAATTACCAACAACACCCGATAAACTACGTAAATTGAATCCAATTCCACCAACGACAAAACCCGATCAACCAGAAGTACCCGAAGTGAAACGACCACCACGTGTCATCGTACCACTCGCTGATTGTGTCATCGAAGAATTAATGCCTGTTGTACTCACATCGACCATCGATGCAGGCGTACCAATGGCAACATTTACATGGTTGAAAGATGGTCAACCACTTCTCGAAGGTAATCGATACAAAACGAAATACGATATACCAACTCGTATTATTACATTACAAATTCTCAATTCACGTCCAGAAGATACTGGTAACTATACAGTTCGTGCTGTGAATCCAGTTGGTTCAGATGAAACAAGTTGTAATCTAACGATTCAACCGGTGGCTGGCGTTGATACACGTTCGTTTATTGGACCTGAACATTTCCGTCCATTAGAAAATCGACCCGACAGTCTCGGTAATCTCGATAATGAACGACAACCACTTCGTCCACCTAAAGTTCTCGTTCCAATGAATAATGTTAATCTCACAGAATTTCAACCGATTGTCTTGAAAAGTATCATCGATGCCGGTTATCCAATGGGTAAATTTACTTGGCGTAAAGATGGTCAACCTCTACCTGAATCAAATCGATACAAGATTAATTACGATATCAATACGCGTACAGCAACATTATACATCGATTCAGCACGACCAACAACTGATACCGGCCGATATACAGTTCATGTCGAAAATCCTGTTGGTAAAGATGAAACAACTGGTCAAGTCAATGTCGAAGCGACACCCGCTATCGACGAACGACCATTTGTTCCACCGAGTAAATTCGGTAAATTCGAAACACCGATTCTTAAACCGCAAGATTCAGTACCAGGTCGAGAAAATCTCGCACCTTGGATTCGTTTAATTAAAGAACTCGTCGATCAAGATATCGATGAATCGAAACCAGCACAACTTATTTGTAATGTCGACGCACATCCAGCTGCAACTATCAATTGGTTCAAAGACGGTAAACCGTTGACTGTTTCACAACGTTTTATACCTGAATATGAACCGAAATCTGGTGTTGTTCGTTTAACTATCTATCCTGTTCATCCAGCTGATTCAGGTACATACAAAATGGTAGCTCGAAATGTTGCTGGTGAAGTTTCAACAAAATGTACATTACGAATTGCGCCAACTGCCAATATCGAAGAAACTCCATTAGTTAAATTTACTGGTCTTCGAAAAACGCCACAGCATCCGCCAGCACTCGGTTCAGAACCAGTGTTGAAACCGGTCGATGCTGATGATGGACAAAAACCATACTTCATTAAAGTACCGCCCGATCAAGAAGTACCTGAAGGACAATTAGTTCGTCTTGATTACATCCCAGCTGGTCGACCTGAACCAACTCTACAATGGTTTCGTAATGGTGTACCATTGAAACCGAATGATGGCGAGCATGTTGATGTTATCAACGAAGGTGGCGTTCATTCATTATTAGTTCGTAATCCTAAACTAGGACCGACTGTTGAATATACATGTGTAGCGAAGAATAAATATGGTGAAGCACCATTTACAGTTCATCTGACTGTTGTACCACGTGGTGCTAATATTCCACCGTATTTCATTGAACAACTTTATAATATTATTATTATCGAAGGACAAGATACGAAACTTGATGCATGTGCACAAGGTTTTCCTGAGCCGACAGTTGCTTGGGAAAAAGATGGACAACCTCTTGTACCCAATCGAGAATACAAAGTCGAATTCGAAGGACCAAAAACAACTCTCTATATTCGTACGGCTAAATTAACTGACGCCGGCTGGTTTCAATGTACAGCAACGAGTCCAGCTGGTACATGTGTAACAAAATGTAAAGTGACAGTTATTCCATTGTCTGAAGCTAGTCAATTGCCAAAAGATACGCCACAATTTGGACCTCAACAATTATCGAAAGTACCAGGATTACCTGAAGAAGATATTCGATCGAAATATATGACTATTCCAGTGAAACCACCTGAAATTAAACCTGAAGAACTATATAAATTACCGAAACGTCCGAAGAAAGGTGAAAATCCACTTGATGAAGTCAAACGACGAGGATTGAAAGTTTTACCTGACGAAGTTCTTAGTGCTGTACCAGGTAGTTTAGAAGAATTTCCCGAAGAAGAAATGTACAGTAAAGATCGTCCACAACCACCGAAATTCAAAGTTCATCTTAAATCTCATTTGAACTTAAACGAAGACGATCCTTGCATGTTCGAAGCGAAATTAATACCTGTACGCGATCCAATGATGCGTGTACAATGGTTTAAGAATGGTAAAGTTCTTCATCATGCATCGAGAATGATTCCTCGTTATGATTTTGCCGATGTTTCATTACAATTTCTTTGGACATTTGCTGAAGATGATGGTATCTATGAATGTGTTGCAACGAATCCCTACGGTGAAGATCGTACACGAGCAGAATTAAAATGTCGTCCGAAACGTTCGATTATCTATAATACACAATTACCTGAAGGCATGGAAGGTGTTTCGAAATTACAAATGTTAGAAGATGAAATCAAATATACAGCTAGTATGATTGGTTTAGAAGAGAAAGTTCAAGAAAAAGAACCGAAAATACCTGAATTCATTATGCCTTTGGAAGATATTTCGGTTGATGAAGGTGATAATGCTAAATTTATTGCTAAAGTCGATGGACATCCACGTCCACGTGTTACTTGGTCAATCAATGGTACCGATGTATTTAATGGTAGTCGATATAAACTCGTCTATGATGGTCTTGTTCATTCTCTTGATATTCCACATACACGTCAATACGATGCCGGTACCGTTCGTTGTACAGCCAAGAATGCACTTGGTCAAGTTGAAAGTGTTGCTACACTTAATCTACGTTTACGACAAGATTATCGTTCAGTTCTTTCGAAGACACCTGGCGGTGTAGAAACGGGTATTGATGATTCATTTGATGTTGATATTGAAGAACGTTTGAGATTACGTGCACAACTTCGACAACGAGAATCAAGTGAGCTAACAAAAAAAGATAAAATTTGGAAATTGTTGATATGTTTGATTTTGTTTAGTTGATGATCAAGCTCGTCGACCATCGGTTGATCGATCATTACATCCATTACATTCGAAACTCACAGATCGTATGTCATGGCGTCAAACAGTTGAAAAACAAGGTGACGCACCTAACTTTACTAAACAATTATTACCATTGAAAGTCAAAGGTTTGTTAAAACAAACTTTTCTATTTTGTTTTTTTTTTAAATTTCCATGACAAAATTCTTTTTCAGAGGGTTCGAAAGTTAGCGTTAGCGTTGAATTTACTGGTGATCCAGCGCCGACTGTATCTTGGTATCGTGATGGTTTCATGGTTGAAGACTCCGAAGACTTTAAAATTATTACCACACCAACAACAAGTACACTTACAATTAAACATGCATTTATTATCGATTCTGGTTTATACACGGTGAAATTATTCAATCCAATTGGTATTCGACAATGTCAAGCAGCAATACGTATTTCACCAAGTATGTTCTATCGAAAGAAGACAAATGATTGATAATAAATAAATTTCGTTCAATTTTTAGTCATTGCTGAAGATCAAACACCAAGATTTCTTGATGCTCCACATGATACCGAAATTCTTTCCGGTGATCCTGTTCGCTTTCAATGTCGTGTTGAAGGCGAACCATTTCCAACAGTGGCCTTCTATCGCGTACGTTGTCCTGTTCTTAAACTATCTAGGTCTATTTTTTGTTTTTGTTTTTGCTTCTGCAGGAAGATGAACCTGTTAACCTCAATGACAAACGTTTTCGTGCTATACAAGAAGGCGATGTATTTACATTGCTTCTCTTCGAAGCTTTACCAGCTGATAGTGGTCAATACGAAGCTGTCGCAGAAAACTCTGTCGGCAAAGCTAATACACGATTTACTTTAACGGTTGTACCACGTGGACCAGGTGCGAAGAAAGCATCGATTGTTGACGATCCGAAATTGATTCACAAAGTGCCATACTTAGAAAAACCACTAGAAGATCTACGAGTTAAAGAAGGAGAATCAGCAACATTCGAATGTATTATACCGGCGAGTTTTGGTAAGAAAACTATTGATTTTAATCAATGAGAGAATCGAGAATTGAAAACGATTTGATTCGATTTAGGATCGGATGTTAAATGGTACAAAGGAACATCTGAATGGCAAATTAAACCATCGAAATTCTTCAAACCGAAATCCGATGGTACGAAACATCAATTATTTATCTTGGAAGCCTATGCAGAAGATGAAGGTAAATTATTAGCTTTAATTCAATTGCCGTTTTTTGCTCTAACATTCGACGATTGTTCTACCTTTTAGGACTTTATAAATGTGTTGTTTCAAATCCTGTTGGAACAACAGCTACAACAGCAACATTAAAAGTTGATCGTACGTCGATTCGAAATTCGTGTATTTGTTCGAATTGATCATTTGATTTATTCGTTTTTTAGATTCTATGCAAGTGCCTGAATTCGTTGTTGGTTTTAGTAATCTAACAACATACGAAGGCGAACAAGTTCGATTCGAAGTTGAAGTACGTGGTGATCCAGCACCAACAGTATCTTGGTATCGTGACGGCGAACTTATTCGTGATTCACCGGATTTTCAAATCTTCACTGAAGCCAATCGTAGTTTACTTTATATTTCGGAAGTATTTATGGAAGATCAAGGTCTATTTACTTGTACTGCCTCAAATGCTGCTGGATCATCCGAATGTTCAGCACGTCTTACTATTGAACCACGACCTCAACTTTAAATGACTTTCTTTTCAGTTTGTTTATCCCTTCACACATGAGTTCGTTTTCTTTTCTTGCCTTGTCTTTTTTTTTCTTTTGTTATATCTCACATTTAAACAGAAACATAACTTCTTTCTTTCTCTGTTGTTTGTTTCGTTTTTTGCACGCATATATAATTCGCCGCCGTCCCCTTATACAATACGCTTTTTTTACTACTCAATAGGTTATAATATCAAAAAAAAAGCAATGCTTTTGAAAAATAAAATGGAATAAAATTGATTATTTGCAAAAACAACATACCACATTTCATTTATTTAACAGAAAAACAACATAATTATATATACATATGCATAAATTTATTTTCCAAATATTCAAATTTGTTCATCAACAGGTATTTAGACAATTGTAGAGTGTGATAAATCAAGAGTTGAATTCAAAAGATCAATAGAATCTGCTTTATTTTCAGTAATAAAACTCGAATTTAGGTTTATGATTTCGGTTTGCTAGACGGATAAGAAATGAAAGAGACGATCGAACATAAAAACAAACCCACTTACCTTGCCTTTCAGATCGATTTTGCTTTGAGCAAGAAATTTTAACATGTATTTATCAGCAATTGACTCTAATAAATATAAATATGTCCTTAAAGCAAACATAATTAATAGATATAAATATCATACGTCGACGTTTTAGATTTCGTTCTCTTCTAGCCATGGTTAAAAATGATTTCTTAAAATATACAAAATGCGCTTAAAACCTCCATATTTATATAACGAGTAAAATCATCAGAGACGAAACAGAACAAAGCACTTTAGCAAACAAATAGGTATGATTATTTAGACAGATATTATCGAAAACTGAGTCTAAGTGTATTGGATGCACTCACGACGCAATAAAGCTATACTAGCAAAAAAATCTAACAAAAAAGAGAAAGAGAGAACGAAAGAAAGTACACACACAAGCAAAATTAACTTTTCTTTTCGATAACTCAAAAGTATTCATACATTTTACATGTGTATGATAAAGTAGAACAGAAACGAAGAAGAATATATGCATGTGCATTATACTCTATTGCATTTCGTTAACTTTGGACTTCGACTATACGAACATGCTTTTAGTGTGAATTCGTTAGAGTGGTATTTAACACAGGTGATTATTATTATTGTCCCTATTTGACCCATTTATATATCACGCAGCGAGCAGTCAACAAGCGTTGATTACATTAATTGGCGACATCTTTTATTTACGAAACATCTTATTGATAGAGAACAAAACTAGTAAAAACAATAAAGACATTTGAAACGAAAATGGCGTATTATTGCCCCATAAGACAGAGACAAGCCTAAAGTTTATCCTAAGAACTAATTCATCTACCAGGTAAATAAAAACTTTTGAGGGTCATATTTTTGTAAAAGCTTCGCTTTTTAATGTCAACATAAGCAGGTGTGGTTCGAGATTGATGAAATAAAATGTTGTAGATATTCTCTTTTTTATTCGTTCTTTTTCACTTTGTGTTTATTGGTATTGACGAGATAATCAAAACTATTATGGGTCTATTCAATAATATTCCTACTGATCCACCAATTGAAGTCTTTCATTTAACTGAACTTTATAATCAAGATGCAAATCCATCGAAAGTCAATCTAGGTATTGGAGTTTATCAAGACGAAAATGGCAAGACATTAACATTGCCGGTTGTTCGTTCAGTTGAACAACAAATGGCACAAGATTTAACATTAACAAAAGCTTATTTGAAAGTCACTGGTCTCGATGCATTCTGTACGGCTTGTGTTAAATTAGTTCTCGGTGAACAATCACCAGCTATTGTAGAAAATCGTGCTTGTTCAATTCAATCATTGAGTGGCACTGGTGCACTTCGTATCGGCTTAGAATTTCTCGCTCGAAATGGCTTTAATGTTGGTTATATTTCAGCACCAACATGGGGTAACAATAGACGACAATATTTTCAAGTTTTTTTGTTTCTAAATTGTATGTTTATTTGTTAACAGGAAATCACGAAGCCATTTTGCAAGCAGCTGGTTTCGAAGTTCGAAAATATCGTTACTGGAATAAAGAAAAACTCAATCTCGATATCGATGGTCTCATTGCTGATCTTGAAAGTGCACCAGAAAAATCTGTTATTCTCCTTCATGCTTGTGCTGTAAGCATTCTTTTTGTTTTGTAAATCTTCAATCAATCGAACGAATTTCGTTGTTTTCTTTTTTGAAGCACAATCCAACTGGTTGTGATCCAACGCATGAACAATGGATTCGTATTGCTGAAGTTTGCAAAGCACGTCAATTAGTACCATTCTTTGATATGGCTTATCAAGGCTTTTCAACTGGTGATCTCGATCAAGATGCATGGGCTATTCGTTATTTTGCTCATGAAGCGAAATTAGAATTATTTGTTGCGCAATCATTTGCTAAAAACTTTAGTTTATATTGCGAACGTGTTGGTCATCTAGTTGGTGTCTTCGATTCACGCGATGTCATACCGAAATTTCGTACGCAAATGTCAACAGTCATTCGACGAAATTATTCAAATCCACCAGCACATGGTGCTTATATCGTTGCAACTATTTTAAACAATCCGACGTTATTCGGCGAATGGAAAAATAATGTTCGTGCGATGTATGAACGTATTGCTTCAATGAGACAATCATTCTATAATAAATTAAAACAATTAGGTACACCCGGTAGTTGGGAACATATTATTCAACAAACAGGTAAAACGAATGTGAACACAAAAACAAAAACAAAAAAATGTTTTCGTTTGATTTTTCAAGGCATGTTTGCATACACGGGTCTTAGTCCTCGTCAATGTCAAGTTTTAGTTCAACAACATCATATTTATATAATGAGTAGTGGTCGTATTAATGTTTGTGCTATAACACCCAAAAATGTTGATGAAGTTGCACAAAAATTCTATGAAGTCGTTACTAATGTTTCTAATGACCCAAATCTTTAAATTTTGATTATCAATCACTTTTCACCATTTTCTGTCTTGATTAACCTTTGATTTTTTTAAAAATCTGATCCATTTGATTTAACCAGTCTTCTTCCTGAAACTTTTTTTTCATGTTCTCTATTTTTTTAAATTATTATCTCTTGGGATTGAAAAAAGCAAAACAAAAAAAAACGAACGCAAATATACATACAAACTCTAATATAAATTTAGTCATTATTTTATTATTCTCCATGGAACTGAACAGAAAATAATCAAGTGAAAAAGAAGACGAAGACGATCTCCATATGATTTGCATTTTCATTTTTGTTTCCATATAGCTACTAGATGGAGAATACTGTTAATAGGATTGACTCGAGCTTGAATGTAAGAGTTGCGTGATGTACATATACATATCATTGACATTACTTTTTCTCATTTTTTGTCATACTGTCGATGCGCAGAACGGAACAGAAAGATTTAATCTCATGGGTGTCGTGCATATTCGCTGTTATAGAGTCACAGACGAGATCAATTTTTGACGACTGACTATTACAACCGTATACATTTTTTTTTCTTGCTCTCGCCCTCTTTCCATACGCTTGTGTGCCCTGCCTTCATATTTTTCTACCAACGGTGACGATAGTTGGTCGCTGTTGAATGCTGGCATAACATTTTTTCCTTCATCATCATCATCGCCGTCGTCGTCGTCCTCTTCTTCGTCTTCTTCTTCTTCTCTTTTTTTCCTCTTTTGCTGATTACGCATATATATACATGCAACTACTTTAGACCTCTTGTGTTCGTCGTCATCGTCATCGTTGTCGTCGTCATCAGTCTCATTCTCATTCTCGTCTCTCGTTCATCATTATTCAGAATCGTAGGAACATAAAAGGCATAAGTTTTTTTTCTTTTTCCTGACCAGTTGAGGTAGACGGATTTGGATCATGACACGTTTTTTTTTCTTCAATAGGTCATCGGTCAAACTGTCAAATTAGCCTTTATTAATAATCACTTCGAGTCTCTTACAATAATGGCTCGATTTGAACATTAGAAGAAGACGAGAAAAAAAAACTGCACGAGAGTAACAGTTGGACCAGTAACTATTTTTTTTTCTTCTTCTCTCTTTGTTATATTATTCCTATTCATATGAGTGAAGCCATTGAAATGAGACACGTCTCTGAGAAAAAAGAAACTAATCTATTGTATCAGTTCAAATTCAGTGTTGATTACGTGAGAAATGATGATCAAATTATGTAAACATTCTATGACGTCATACGATCTAGTGAAAGAGTGTGGAAATACATACAACGATGGCCTCAATAATTGACATACACACGCGCTATATCATCATTCCGAGGACGAACTAAGAATATCCCTAAACAATCAATACGAAGAGCGAGAGGAGAGAAACTATTGATCAGGGTCGTTTCTTGTATTTTCTTTTTTCGCCTTTCCTATCAGTTGTCTATAATCATAAAAAAAAACAATAACACCTTCGTATCAGCCTCAGCAGTTTATTCTACAAGCTCGATTATTAGAAGAGAAAGAGGGAGAGAGAGAGAGAGAAAAAACTAGACCGAAGAAATATACGTATATGTATATTCGATGGTGAGAGTATGAGTAGAAGGAAGAAAAGGAAAAAAAATCCCGTCGAGTAAATAGAGATATTTGACTATTTTCGATCTTATTATTGTATATATGTTATACGTGTAGATAGAAAAAAAAACGCGAGAAGAACAAGACTCGTCGTGTTGTTACAAGCAAATCGAATTCGACTGTGTCAATAGAAACAGTGTCTGTGTTTATGTGCTCGTTTTTTTTTCTTCTCTTTTCGTGAGAACACGATGAAATAGCATCAGATAATAGAAAGAATGCGTAATGGGATTTGATTATTTCGTTCTCTGCCATTTGTTTCTCCCTATTGAGAAATGATCAATGACTTCTTCATTTTTTTTTCTGTTTCTTGGCTTCTGTAGATTTCTTTTTAATTGAAATCTATTATTAATCATTTTTATTGATGATGACGCCGACATTGGATCAAAGTCCAGCTCATCATCAGCTTCTTTATCATCAACAACAAGTACCAGAACAAGCTGGTAAATTACAATTAACACTTATTTTACCTAATGGCGTACCATCAGTTATTAGTGTTGATCCCAAGTAAAACAAATAAATAAGAAACTTATTTCAACAACAAATAACATCGGTTTTTCTTCTTCTTCTTAACTTGTCTAGTACACCAATGATCGACTTGTTAGTACAAGCTTCATCATTAAACAAACTTAATCCGAGCGGTTATTCGCTCGTCGTATTGGATTCCAATCAACATGTTATTCATTTCAAGGCCAATCAATCCGTTGGACAAATTAGTACGTTCGAATCCAATTAAAATCGAATAAAAAAATCGTCTTTTTTTGCTCTCGTTTTCTAGTTCGTAGCTGTCAATTACCTCAAATCAACGGTACATTAACAATTATTCTCACTCACTCTCTCTTTTTCTACTTGATTATTCTGTGTGCTCTAGGTTCTTCAGCTATAAGTCTCCTTCCTAAGGAGACACCACAATCTCAATCGTCAGCAAAACATAAAGCACAACCATTCGAAGTAAAAATAAATACGTATGTTTTTTGTTTCTGTTTTATTCTTGTTTTACTTAAGATTACTGTTCGTTTACAAATTAATCTACCTGATGGACAAAAAATTCTCTTACGTGTCGATCCAAATTTACCTTTGTATGAAATCAAAGAACGAATATGTAAACAAAAGAAATACAAAGATTCAGCTCGATATTCATTGTCTCTTCCATCGAGACCTGAAAAACCTTTATTACTCGGACTTTCACTAGCTGAATGTAAAACAAATGAATTGAATTTAGTCTATCTAAGATCTGGTAAATTCAGAGAAACGACAAAGATAAATTATTTGATAGTTTTTCAGATCCAAAATATTCGGCTAATCAAATCCAATCATTTGATCGTCTCTATCGAGTTCGTTCGGAAAGTCAACCACCTCATCAGGCACCGGTCGAACCTCAGGAAGCCGCTGCAAATACCAGCGAAGTAATGAATTGGTGCGTTTACTCGAACATAATCTCATATTTTTTTTTGCTTTCAGCGCCCATCAAGTGTTCAACTTCAACCGGCACGTCCACCATCGCATCTAATCACATCTCATACGTCACTTCATGCCTATTGGAATGATCCAAATTTTGATACACAATCTCAAACATCGAATTGTTCATCAACAACAAAGAAACGTCGTGCGCCGAAACCACCGGGCCATACGAGTCCTCTTCTTATTGAAGAACATCATCAAAGTCAAGAATCATTAACCGAAAGTACGAAACAAAAACGTCAAGCACCAATTATTCCATCGGCTGAGAATGAAAACGAAACTGAACAAACAACACCAATCTATTCTCAAGTACAAAAAACAACAACGATCGAATCGCCTTATTCAGTTCCGAAATCGACACCTGTCGTCATCGAACAAACAACGAGCACATCGCCAACGAATTATTCAGTTTCAGAAATCGTTCAAGCTGGCATCGCCGATCCTCCATCATCGCCAGTCACCGTCGTGCCGCCTGTTGTAAAATCATCGAAAAAATCGACATCAACCGATGGTATCATGAAAATCATCACCGATCACAAAGAACGCACGCCAGCAACTCTCGAATCGCCTATTAAAACAAAAGAAAAATCGCCAACACCGATTCAAGTTTGTTTTCTTTCGTTTTATTGTGTTCATCATCGATTTGTTTTTTTTTCGTTTAGCTCGAAGTAACCGAACGTTTGACTCATATATCAGTTACTGTCGAAAGTGATCGTAAACAAGTTATTACTCGTGCATCACCTGCTCCTCAATCGACGCCCAATTCGCCGTCATCTGTCGCATCGAAACCATCGGGAAAAACCATAACCGAATATCGAACGATTCGACGTATTGGCAGCGGAGGCGAAACAACAACGACAACAACTGTTCGAACGGAAAATATTCCACCATTGGATGATGACAACAAACCCGAAGAAAACAATGAGAAATAATCAATCGATTCTTTTTGACTCTACCTAGTCAATATAAACACATTGGGATTCCGGTGCTTTTTAAAATTTAGAAGACAAAAATAAAAACTAACATTTAGCCCTAGTAGATGAACAGTGACCATAAAATGAAAAGAAAAAAAAATCTATATAACTCTTCTTCTGTATATTCATTTTATCTATTGTTGTCTTTTTATTTGTGTATTCAATGTAGTTGTTACGATAAGTGAACTTTTCGTACATGTTCATATTTGCTTCTTCTTCTTCTGTCTTTTTTTTTCAAATATAATCTCACCTCGATATAAGATTGCATCTCATTTTCTTTTTATTAATATTTTGATTGACATGAATTCGCGTTAATTAGATTTCTTTTGTCCTCAGTGCCTTCGAAGGAAATAAGACCAGCATGGAGATTCTCATTTATATTAATATGTCCAATAAACAAGAGAAAAAAACAACGAGTTTTTCGATGACTACTTAATTATTCATATATTGTTTATTACATTTCGCTGCATTTCTTGAAGATCTCGGCGCACACGCATATATATAGATCCAGCTAAATCAAACTATGCACGAATCAGTTTCCGCTGAAATTCTTGATAATAATCACCTAGTAGGAATCTGAATGTCGATGATTTAATCACACTGAGTTCCGTCGACGTGCTGAACATTTTCATTTGAATAACATTATCATAACGACATAAAGCAGAAGAAAGAAAGCGACAATCTATTCGAATATTCTAACAGAAACGACGTCTGTATTTTGTTTCTTTTTTTTCCCTCAACGATGCCGAAAGGTAAGAATGACTTGTCTACCACCCTCAAGCTACATACATCTCGATTGACTATTCAATTCTAGTACCATCAGCCAAACAGAGAGATGATTGTCTAGCCAAATACAATGAAACTGATAGTAATTTCAATTAAAATTAAAAAATCGAAAAAAAGAACACGGAAATGAATTGATTTTTAGCGTCGTATTGTCCAGCCTATTTCGATCGTATTGCTTGTTGGCCGCCAACTGAACCCGGTATTCAACAGAGAATATCTTGTCCACGTGATGTTTTCCCCGATGCGAGTGTCGATGGTTTGATATATTTCGATGAAAGAAAAACAAACAACTAAATGAATTGTTTAGTTTATGCGACACGTTTATGTACGAATACTTCTCGTTGGGAAGATCGAGCGAATTACGGTTTATGTATTGGTTGTACACCAAGTGAACCAACTGATTCAGTTCGTAGAAATTAAATAAAACGATTTCGAAAGTCAATATTTTCTTTCAGAATCTGACTAATGGATTTTCATTACCAACGACATATATCGTTACTCGACGATATTTTATTGTTTGTGCGAATGGTCTTTCAATAGTTCTTCTCACTTTTGGAATATTAATTCTACTTGGCAATAGGTTATTTTTCTTCTTTTGAATAATTATTTTGATGAGCTTGTTTTCTAGTCGATTGAGGCAATGTTCTCGAAATATTCTTCATGCGAATGTTTTCCTTGTCTTTCTCATTCGTTCAGCTATTCAATTATATGCCGAAGTTCGAATGAGTCGAGGCTATTTCGAACATAATGTTTTCACACGTACTGATTCATGCAATCGAACAACAACTTATTTCAAAGAAAATGAGGTAATTAAATAATAAAAACACTTTCGATATATTTTCGTTTGAAATTAGTTACTCGATTGTAAATTATTTACAATTCTTATGAATTATATCAATAGTAGTGTTTCACATTGGTTTGTTTTCTGTGAAGCATTATATTTATTTCGTTTATTACGAGCTAAAGCTTATAAAGATCGAGTTCGATGGTATATACTAACCGGTTGGTGTAAGTTGAGATAAACGACATCATTCGTTTTGTTAAGCGAGAAAAAAAATAATCAAATTGTTATTCTAGCTATTCCGTTGATGTTAACCGTCATTACGTATGTAACACGTTATTTAACAAAAACAGATTTGCATACGTGTTGGTTCGAACCATCGACTTATGATTGGCTTCTTCATGGTCCAAATGTGATCCTTCAAATCGTAGGATGATGATTTTCTTTTCGAGAAATAGAAAGAGTTTTCATTGAATTTTTTAGTTTAATTCGATTATATTTGTTTATATTTGCGTTCTCCTAGCACGAAAATTAAATAAAACATATCGAACAGCAGCATGCAGTGATCGAAGGCGTTTTGCTAAATATAGGTAAATAACGAGCAGAAAAAGAACTATGAAATCGAATAAATCTCAATTTAGTCGTTTAACACGTTCGACATTGATTTTACTTCCGGTTTTTGGCATTCATTATTTTCTTTTCATTTGGAATACTAAACCATTATTAATCTCGAACTTGATTCTTATTCATTTAACTGTTCATACGGTGTCATCATCGCTTCAAGTAAAATATTTTCAATTCTCTTTGACGTTTATTTCAAAAACAAATCTAGGGAGTAATTGTGGCCTTGATCTATACGTTAATTAATTCCGAAGTGCAACGAGAAATGTTTCAAAGTCTCGACCGTTGTCTTGTTCGTCGGCATACCCGTTGGCAAAAGCCGAATTTCTTTCGAACATACATGAGTAAACTCGATAATGATCGTTTGTATTCTCTCGGTTACATACCTCGTTCAACTCCATTCAAATCTCGGCCCGTTGGTATCGTTCAATACTATCGTTGCACGAATCAACATAAATATAGTCTAAGCAATCCAAGTCGACAAGATTCTATGAATACAGCAGCGGCTATCGCGCAAGAACTATCTCTGCCTAACATCCATCGACAATCGATTCATGTCTGCGTTATTCAACAATAGATTTTGTCACGTAGTTTTTTTTTATAAACAAAACATTGATTTTATTCACAAAATTTACAACAAATTTACATTATTTATCAAAATCACACTCACACACACGCACATTAATTTTGTCTGACATTCAATTTATAAAATAAAGATTTCCTTTCTTGTCTTTGAAACTAAATAAACTCGCGAATTGTTATTGTAACATTATCCGATGTGATATCCGTAATAGAAACTTTCGCTTTTTGGTCACTCGGTGGATACCAATAATCGATGGGTGTCGGTTCAGATTCCGGTTCCGATTCTTTCTTCTCAATAATTGGTTCTTCAACAGCTTGAGTCGATTTTCGATGAGTTGCCGTCGCTTTATTTTGCTTTTTATAAATATCAATTAGACTCTTATCGAGTATGTTTCCTTCGGGTTCCCAGGAATTATGACTTTTGTCATAATGTTTCCATTTAACTAAATATTCAATTCGACCCTAAATACAAGAAAAAATATTCTATTCAGCTGTTCAAGCAAGAAATTACTTTTCGTCTGCGTCGTTTAAGTAATCGTTCGACTGTGTAAGTTCGATTGAAAGGATCGTCGCGTTTCGGTTTTTTATTGCCTGACATATCTAAAATACGAGAAGAAGTATTCTTGCTGTTCAAGAACGACAATGAGAGAAAACAAAAGCAATAAAATAGTTTATATATGCATATATGTATATATATATAAAATGAGAGAGAGAGAGAGAGCGAGTGAAACAGAGAAAAAAAACAAACAAAGTAAACTCTATCAGTATATTTATATATTTAAATATATCTGAAATAAAAAATCGAGAGAAAGAGAGCGAAGATCTAAGATTGAGCTATGGTCGATTCAGTGTTAGTCTGTTGCTTTGTCGTCGTATTGTTGGTAGTTGAATTCAAACGCGCTCGATGCATAGATGCTGTCATCTGAGATTGTTTTCGTTGAGCTGCTAATGTTGCTTCGATTGCACTGAAACGTCTAAATGCTTCATTAATTAAATTCAACGATTGTAAACGCGTTGGCACCGATAATGGCTGAGTAAAATCTCCTGGTGGACTATTGACATTTGTTGGCAGTTGTTGTTCAGTTGATGGCGAACCTGGAATATTCATGCGTGAATAATCTGTAGCCGATGAAAGAGATGGTGGTTTGGGAGTTGAGGGAGTTTTTTGGCCATGCAAAGACGATGGCGTTTTATGATGACCATTGACTTGACGATTGGCTGAATCTCGTGTTGGTGTCGAACCGGAAGCTGCAGCTGCTGCAGCAGCTTCGGATAGAATACTTTTCATACGATTACTATTCACAATGGGCGTTTCTTTGTTAGATGTCGTGTGATTATTTAGTGTTTTTTCTGTGTTAGTTTTATGTAGAACATCGAGTTCTTCACGCAAATCTCGAGTTTCATCACGTAATCGTTGAACAGTTTCAGTTAACTAATTGTACAAAAGATTTTCATTTATAAAAGGAAACAAAAGTGAAAACAAAAAAAAACCTGTTGTTTTTCATCGAGTTCGTTTTCTAACAAAGCGTTCTGCTCTAATGCTCGATTAAGTTGTGTTTCAAATGTCGATAAACTATCTAACAGAGTTCTTTTACCTAAAAAAAAACAAACCAAACATCGAATGTCATTTCAATGATTCTTGTTGTTATTCACATACTTCGTTCGAGATCGTCATTAGTTTGTTCTAATTCTCTTATATAAGTTGTTAATTTATCGTTTAAATTTTTACATGTATTCAGTTCATCTTGTACTTGATCGAGTCGTTTGTCGAATTGCTTGATTGTTTGTTCACTTCGTTCGCGATATTGTTCGTTTTGTGTACGTTCAACGAATAATTCTTGTTGTAAACGATGCGTTTGGCTATCTAATTGTTTCAATTGTACTTCTAATTCTTGTTCGTAATTCAAAGATGATTGTTGATATTCATCAAAATCACTTTCGAGTCGTTCAAAACGTGTTCGATATTCGATATAACGTTCGAATGCTTCTTCGAATGTTTGAGGTTCATTTTCATTCGTCATCGTTGATTGAAAATATGTTCAAAAAATCTTGAATAAAAAAAAAAGCTTACAAGTTAGTTTCAATGCTGGATTGAATGCATGTATATATATATATATATAGACAATTAAAAGTATATACGAACATGAGACAATATGTATAACCTAAGAGATACAACAGGTAGTCGAAAAAAAAAGAGAAGAAAAAAGTGTGTTTTGAATTAGGTTTTTGTTCAATGATGTTGATCAGTTAGTGGAGCTGAGGGTGGTTTGATTCGGAAACACTGGATATCTAAGAAATCACATAATTCTTGACAAACTTTGATATTATATCGAAGAAGATCATATAAACTGTAACCCTAAAGAGAACGAACAATGAAATCGTTTCGAAATCATTCAATGTTTTCTCTTACGAGAAAAAGCCAAAGAAAAACATGTTCATCGATTAGTAAATTAAAATATTGATTAATACAAACAGCTAACGGTCCAACGAATGATGTGTCCCATCCATTCAATGGACTTTTCGACATATGTGCAACCTAGAGAAAGACATTAGTTCGATTGATTAGGCAACGAATTGAATTTACAATTAAGCGATTTGTAATTTTTGAGAAGACAATGCCGTATGCAAGAAGACAAAGTGATGTATGTTCTTCTAAGACACTTGAAATTGAATAATTCGAGGCTACTGTTGCGAGAAATATCAAGAGACCAATTGGCCAAACCGGAAAAATTATGCTCGTATCCTGAGATGACGTCAAAATAAACTTGTTATCCTTTAAAAAAAACGAATTCTTACAGCAACAGAAGAAAAATTTCGTCCACAACCGCCTTGTGAAACACTACTAATATTATTAAATGAACTCCATAGTGTCGAACCGATCATAAGTAATGCGACTATTATGCGATATTCGACATTCAAATATGGAATCTAGACAAAAGTCTTCGAATAATATAAAGAAAAAACACTCGATTTACCGATTTCGACCAAAATGCTGGCGATATTGTGCTTATCAGGTATACAATTATGAATGAAAATTGAGCTTCAGTACAATCGAGTCTTCAAAACAGACAAATAGAAGGTTTATTTTTTTACCTCATTTGAAAATGCTCTACCTTCCAAATTTCAATTTTCCCGACACGTATGTCTGCCAATGTGCACAATAGAATGCAAAGAAGGATAACATACATGACCAAAACATTAACCAAGGATAAACGCCCAGTTGTGCAGCACAACAACAAGCAATTGTAACAAATACTAAACAACCAAACAAAAAAAAAGTTACTATCATTTCGTTTGATTTCGATTTACCAGCTGAAACTGAATCACAACCATGATCGAACAATTCTCCTAATGGCGATTGAGAATTCGTTCGACGTGCTTGTTTACCATCGATAGCATCAAGTGATTGATAAATAAACAAACCGAGAGCAGTAAAAAAATAAATCCAACGCGAACACTAAAACCAAACACATTCCTTCGACATTTTTCCTTCTCTAAATCAAAAACCTGTTCGTTAGCTCCATTAGTTTCAATCATAAGCAGAACAGCCGTGCCAATATTCAGCGTCAATCCCACGATTGTCAATAGATTTGGCGCAACCCATAGCGGACAAAATTCGACAAGCCATTTCCAGAAAACTTGCATAATCGGGTCGACTAAGGTCGTACCTTCGGACGCATATTTATGCACTTTCAAACGTTTCAATTGTGGTTCAGTGAGAACGACTGGCAAACGTCGAACGGCCTCTTTTGCATTGTTTTGCAGTTTTTGTGTTTGTTCTTTGATTTGTTGAACATTTCGTTTGAGTACAGCCGATGGGCTTTTATCGAAAGTTCGATTGTTCATTTTATCTGAAAAACGAAAATTGGAGGACAAACTGAAACAATTCAAATTATTATTCATAAATATATGAATACTGCATTCATTTAGGAACTACTAAAAATCATATTTGTATCACAAGAAGCTCGAACTATCAGACATTGAGTAGATTCGTTCGTTTGAATCGAAAAGGAATGATTTGTTGAAATTCTTCGAGCGAATAAATCTGCGTCCAATCGATTGTCGTCGGTGTGAGCCAGCAAACTCGTCGATTGACTAAATCAACAAGATTCTGCATGCAACCGAATGAAAACGGACTTGACATCGTCGGATGAAAGTATTTATATCGCCAAATATTCAGTCGTTCGTTCGTAGTAAAACCCGTTGCAATCTGAAAATAAATATTTTCAAATGTGTTAGGAAAATATTTCAAACGCAACCTGATAGAGTAATGTTAAGCAAAGTCCACTGATCCATATCACGTGTAGAAAGGCGATCGATGTAAACCAAGTGACAGCAGGTGCACAGGAAAAGATATGAGTAACTGGCTCGGATACGATTATATGACAATGATATCGAAAATCTACGAGAAACGAATTAGTTTTAAGGTTATTCAGTAAAATTGACTCACAAAGATAAGCACCATGAAGGTAAAAACATAAGCAAATCGGAGTGAAAAAGACAAAACCAGTAAAATATCGTAGATTTTTATCACCAACACAATTATCAATCCACTAGAATAGAAAATAAATAAGATTTTCTTCTCGTTTTATGAGTTCTTACCGGGCAATGATGGTCAAATTTAGCCACACATCGTCGACATTCTCTGCAATGTTTTGATCTCAATGGCCGTTGAATCAAACACCAAGTACAAAAATTCTCGAATTCGAACAAATTCTGTTCAATTAATTGAACAATAACCTAACAAAACAAACGAAAAACCACTCCGATCAACTATTTTTCCCCTGATCTCACTCGATTTTGTTGTTCTCGATTGGCAACTTTAACTCCTGGATCACATTTTTGCGCGAGATAATAATTACTCCATGAGAAATAGGTAAATATCACTAAACCAATAAATTCCAACGACATTGCACCGATATCTAAATCGACACGTGAAAAACATTTTCAAATTCAATCAACGAGCTTTTACATGGCAAGAAGTAGTACAAATAACAAGAATAAAGACAGAATATCGATGCTTGAGCAATGGCAATGGGTAAATTCCGTTGGACATGTTCATCGAAACAAACTCTAGACAACAAGACATTGACGAATTCCTCAAATCAACTCGAAATTCTCTTACAATGCAAACAGATAATTGACTAAACCCACTGCAACAAAACAAAGTACTTTCGCATACCAAACTATCGATACTTGAACAATAAATGCAATCGAAAGTATGATGATAAACGGGAGAATTTTTGTTCCGAATCGTCGGTATGAACTGTCGATTTGTAGCCAACGAGGTAGATCTTTGTTGGAAAATGTTAGTTGTGCCATTAAAACAACTAAATATCGAGCATTGCTGCTTTTAGCTGCGAAATCATACGCATCGTCATTGTCAGCATTGCGAATCGATGTTTTAGCGCCGCAATCGATAAGAATTCGAATAGCTTCGGCATTGTTGCCTTGAATTGCATAATGAAGAGGAGTGAATTTGTTCGATGGATTTTGTTCGTTCACATCGGCGCCCAAACGAATGAGCAACTGAGTTGGATCTCGGCTGAAATTCGAAAAAGTTTTTCTCAATAATCATTCTTCGATTTATTACGATTTATTCCGTGCAACTGAATGCATCAATGGTGTACAACCGGTTCTATCAGGCAGATTGACACCTTGTCCTTTAGCAATTAAATAAGCAACGATGGCCGTATGACCAAACATTGCAGCTAGATGTATCGATGAAAATCCTGCAAAACAAAAATTCGAATCTACGATATCGATCAAAATCTCTCGGTTTCACCTTCGCCATCAACTATCTCTGCTTGAGCATTGTAAGAAAGAAGAAAAATGACCATATCGAGTTTGCCATCTCGAACAGCCCAATGCAGCGGCGTTGAATTGAGAACTCCGCCGCTTGCATCGATCTTTGCACCTTTATTGACCAAATATTTGGCGATGTCAACGCGATTGTTAATTGCTGCCCAATGGAGTAGTGTGATGTTGTCATCGAGTGGTTTCGATGCTAGTTGATAGTCCGATTCGATTAATTGAACAACACGATCGTAGAAACCATATTGGACAGCTCTAGAAAATAATTGAATGATTCATCTGTGACACGAGTCGTGCACATACGTAACTAAATCGGCCGAATGAGGATCAGGTGTCGTTGTTGTTGGTTGATTAGTATTCATTGTCGATGATGATGATGATTCAGTCTTTGAAATAACAAGAATAAGACGAGTTTATTTACGGAAATGAATTAACAAATACTTCAGTTGTATTCATTATCAATTCGAATCATTGAATCGATCGATTGATTTCTAGATTTTTTTTGTTTGTTCTTTTTTTATTGTTTCGAAGGAAAAATGCCTTACAGGATGATTTTATATACCAATGATGAGTCATTTAAGTTGACAAGACGAAAAAGATGATTCGATTTTTATTAATCAACAGAAAAAAATTAAAATTTCGAGTCTTTTGTTTCGAATAAAACAATAAAAATCAATTCGATTTCATTCGATGAGTTTCAAGACAATATTTGTATAGATGTCGCGTCATGCATGTAATTGATCAATTGGTTCGAATCTTGCCTTATTTGTCTTCCATAGCTGAAGAAAGATAACCTCCTGTCCGTTTTTTTAATAGTTTAATATCGTTCGGTTGAAGATTTCGTACTGCGGGTCCACATCGATGATTTAATTTCTTCATAAAATCACTGGCATGCGGTTGTTCACTCTGTCGAACGAGATATTGAAGCATACGAAGAAATTTCTCTAAGGAAATCTTTTTCGTTTCATCGGTTATATGAAATTGAGCAAGTAGATCGAAGATTTCCCGATCGGTAACAGGTATTCCGAAAGCTTTGCGTAAGACTAACGGTATGACAGATATCGTCAGTTTACCATCTTGATCATCGTCGAATTTACTAAACGATAAAATCACATCGTCAAAATGAAATGCTGATGACAACAAACGTACTTAAATCTTTGTTGAATATCAGTCAAAGTAAAAACATCGTGTTTGATTAATCTCGCCATGGCAAAGATGAACTCATGAAAGTCAATTTTCTCATCACCATTTAAATCAAACGCATGAATTCGTTTTCGACATTGTTCCGAAGATTTTTTCATGTTTAAACTTTGAAAAAGACGTTTCAATTCGTTGATTTCAATCGATTGATTGTCGTTGAAATCAAAGAATTGAAATGCTTGAACGATTTCTTCGACTGTGTCCGACATAAGTCGAGGTGGAATCGATTGAATATATTTCGATGGCAGTTTTTTGTAATGATACGATAATGAATTCATCTCTTTTTTTTCTATTTCAGATTGAAAATTATTTGAGAATGTCATATCAACAGCCGCCTTCTTCGTAAGTGTCGAATGAAAACTAAAAATCTTTGATTTGTTTGTTTGTTTTTTCTAGAAATAATAATAATCTCCCACCATTTGGTAAGTTGAATAATTGACAGCATAGAATAAAATTGAATTTCAATGCTTATAGATTGGTCTGTTCCCGGTCGAAATACGAATGCTAACGGTCCGCCACCACTCATGGGTTTGCCCAATCGAGTTCGTTTCTTTTTTTTCTCCTTTTTCCTTTTCAAATCTCGTTTTTTGCTTTTCTTCAGGATGAAATTCGTTTTCCATCGACAATGGAACGTGTTTTGAGATTTCGTGATAATCAACACGAAGAAGATCGTGTTGCTCGTTTACACGGTCAATCACATACAGGTGGCGGCAGTCAAACTGATTCCGGTATCGAACAAAACGAAGAAAATGATGATGATGAAGACGATGACGATGAAACTGATCAAACTCAAACGAATTTATCACGAAAAGCAAAGAAAGAAATCGAAAAACGACGTCGTCGTCGAGCGAAAAAGAAAACCAAAATACCAGCACCTACTCCTGCTGCTGCTGCTGCTGCTGCTGTTGCTGCTCCTCCTTCTCCTCCACCACCAGCATCACGAAAAGAGTCGGATAAAAAGAAAAAATCGAAAAAACACGAGTCCGATGACGAAGACGATCCCAATGTCGAGATCGAATACGTTCCCGAAGATCTTCCGATTAAACGAGGCGATGGCTACTATTCACATTTCGTTAAAGTCTTCGAAAGTTTCAAATTAGACCCCAATGCCGACGAAAACCAAGAGTATTATTACAACAAAGACGGCAAGAGAGTTCTTCGACCGAAAGCACCTTTGCCACGTGATAAAACCAATCTTGACGAAAATGAAGATGAAGAAGACGATGACGATGATGAACAAGCAGATCAAGGCAAACAACTCAACAATGATGACGAACAAAATAAGAAACGATCGAAAAAACAAATGAAACGTGAAACTCGAATGTCGGTCGCTCAATTGAAACAATTAGTTGTACGACCTGACGTCGTCGAAATGTTCGACGTCACAGCTAAAGATCCGAAATTACTCGTTCATCTCAAAGCAACGAGAAACACAGTCCCAGTGCCACGTCATTGGAGTGCCAAACGAAAATATCTTCAAGGCAAACGTGGCATTGAAAAGCCACCGTTTCAATTACCAGACTTCATTCGACGAACTGGTATCATGGAAATGCGTGAAGCTTTACAGGAAAAAGAACAAAACAAAACATTGAAACAGAAAATGCGTGAAAAAGTCCGACCGAAACTGGGCAAAATCGATATCGATTATCAGAAATTGCACGATGCTTTCTTTCGTTGGCAAACTAAACCACGAATGTCGATTCACGGCGATCTCTACTACGAAGGCAAAGAAAATGAAACTCGTTTGAAAGACAAAAAACCGGGCATTCTCAGCGAAGAACTTCGTGTTGCATTAGGCATACCGGTTGGACCAACAGCAGACAAATATCCACCGCCATGGCTGATCGCCATGCAACGTTACGGGCCACCGCCGAGTTATCCAAATTTAAAAATTGCCGGTTTGAATGCACCGATACCTGAAGGTTGCCAATTCGGTTATCATAGCGGCGGATGGGGAAAGCCGCCGGTTGATGAACACGGTCGGCCATTGTACGGCGACGTTTTCGGTACGAATCAGTTTGCTTATATCAGAAATTTGACTGAGGAAGAAAATATTGATAAGAGTTATTGGGGTGAAATTGAAGAAGAAGAACAAGAACAAGATGTGATGAGCTCGTCCGAAGAAGAAGAAGCGAACGATGATACAGGTCTCGATGGTGAATCGACCGGCGAAGGACAAATGTCGGCGCCGACAGCGAGTGCGCATCATCATCATCCAGTTGAGCAAGAACAAAATATTCACCCTCAAGGCTTTCAAACGCCACATGGAAGCGAAGGTTTTGTTACACCTAGTGGCACACAATCATCGATTCTCGGAACTGAAACTCCGCAACAAGTACGCATCGATTTCTTTTTCACTCGTAATTCGCTTTTGTTTTTTCTTGTTTAGTTTGAATTGCGTAAAGCTCGTTTTCATGCAGAAATGGAAAACGATGCTGCACCATCGTTATACACTGTCCTACCAGAAAAATCCGTCGGTGTTGGTCAATCATCGTTGCTCTCAACGAATCGTGTCTATGACTTTCAAGCCTTACAAAAAAGTCAACTGGGCCAAGCGTCTGGTTCGCGAGCTGACACATCAGGTGGCGTGGATATCGCTCTCAATCCCGATGAACTCGAGTTGAATAATCAAGCGCTTGAAGCACGTTATCGACAGGAATTAAAAGACAAAGAATTAGGCAAAGAAGATCTCAGTGATATGATTTCAGATCATTTAAACAAACAAAACAAGGTAAACAAAACAAGAACGAATATTCTCGATGATTTCATAGTTTTATTTTTTTCATTTATTTATTCATCTATTTAGAAACGTAAAGGTAATCAATCAGATGCGAATGCAAAGGGTGGTGCAGGTAGCAACGCAAAAAAATCGAAAGGTTTCAAATTTTGATATGTTCATTCTCTCATACTATGTTTTTTTTTCTTCTGTGTAAAATTTCTTTGTTCTGATTAATAAAACAGTCGTCAAACTATTGAAAAAACACTTCAATATGCACTGCACCAGTCATATCTTCGATGCTCGTACTCTGTCGAATGTTTTTCGCATAAGCACGACATATAATATTCAATAAAACATTCGATTCAACTTTAATCAATTGTATCCAAATGTACGGTTGACGATAGCCAGGTTGATTTAAAAACGGATAGTAGAACGTTGGAATACCGCCGATAGCTTTGTTGCCTAAGATCGACGTGTATTCGATGATGTGAATAAGATCTTCATCGGTTGGATATTGACCCGAGCATTTAATGAGAACGAAATCTTTCATTTTCGGTTCCCAGAGATCGCGAATTTCGAGTGGTACTTCGTCTTTGGTTTGATAAGGTTCAGGAATCCAGCCGAAAATTCGATTTAATTTAATTGCTATGCATCCTCGACCTTTATTATAACCGTAATTCTTCGGTTTCGTACAAGGATTCGGTCCTGGTTGAACATCCGTTGCCAGAAATATGCAAGATAAACCTTGCCGAAAGTAATTAATTAATAAATGACGTGGTATCGATGAACAATCGATCATTTGTTGATAGTATTCATCTTTGAGACCGTAGCCTTTGACCCATTCATGTAAATTGTCGACCATTTGACCGATCGATTCATGGCCGACTTTACGTGAACTACGCCATTTAATTAGCGAACGATCCATGTAAAACTGTGGTCGAAATCCCAGACCTGGATTGATTCCGCCGTCGAATGCGAGAGCACTTTCATTCAGCATTCGTCTCGGTGTTTTCTTATCCAATAGTAAAATATAAACAATAACTAATGCACATGATAGAACACCCAATGCAAAGAAAAAACTAAAATAATAACAGCCGATCTTTGCCCATTCGAGTCCGTCTCGTGAACAGAATCGTCGAGTGGTTCGATTCCAAATAAAATTTCGTAGATTATGCCAATAATCGGCGAATGTCAATGGACTATCTTTGATTTGAATATCATTTCGAATGTTGCCTTCGAGATTCAATGGCGATCGCAACACTGAACGATGTCGAACAAGATAAACATTCGAGAAATCTTCTTCGTCCGATTCCATTCGTTAAATAAACTTGCATTCGAATGGCATTTCATTGTTGCCCTTTCGTTGTCGAATGATAGTCGATGGTCCGAAAACGTCTTATCTCTTGTCAGTTGTTTTAACCGATCAAATTTCATCGTTCGTATTTACTTTGAACATGCAATCGTCTTGATTAGCACCATTTATGAACATTCAGACTCAATCAGTCGGGGATTTTCTTTAGCCTTGCATAAAAAAAAAGAAAAGAACAAGTAAATGGCGTATCCTTTATATTGAATATTAAAATACAAGTAATGTTTTTCTTTCCTCTTCTCTTCTCTCTATGATAGATATACTACTACTACTACTCATCATAATAGACTACCTTGAATTACACAAATGACATATTTAAATATTATTCACTCGTTCTTCTTTGTGATGACAAAAAAAAAGAGAGAACCGGAAAAGAAAAGAAAAGAATAGGTTAACTAAAGTGAATAGAACACAAATGAAGCAATGTCGGCAGTACAAGCAAATGTTCAATTGATTTTCTTTTTACATCGTCTATCAGCAATGGAGCACGTAAGTGTTTTTTTTTGTCTAGAAGAATCGTTTCGCATACGCTCATTCTTTGATATTGATTATAGAGAACGTCTGTCCTTGCACTTATTTAGAAAATGAGAGAAAATTCATGATTTATTTCAATGTCAATGATGTCCACCGGTGTTTCGTCATAACTGTATTCATTTTTTTCCTCTTCTCCTTCTTCATAGATAATAATTGATGTGTTTTAAGATAAGACAAGTTCAAACATATACAATTGACTTTGACTTTTTTTTTCTTCATTTTCGAACGCAAAGCTTTTCTTTTAATCATCAATTCTATATCTTTTACGTAATATCGTTTAAATCTTCATAGAATTCATGCTGTTACTTTTTTTCTGATAATCTCGAGTTATTTGTTTATATCATCATCATTTTTCTATCAAAGATTGAGCAAGCTCATACGTATATACAAAAAAGAACGAAGATATGATGCCACGTATTATTCTTTCGATATAGCCGTTCTTCATCTCATTTACCTATGTCAATAAACATATACATACATTCTCGTTCTCTCTTCCAATCGATTACCAATTAGAGTTCTTTCTTTTTTTTTCTTCTCTCTCGCTCTATTGTTCATTTCGCTCTATTAATCATTGTTCTCATCATATACATTTCAGACACAGCATTAACGGAATGTATTCAATCGAACTTTGTCTTGTATTATTTCAATTATTTGTTTTAATTGAAACATTTCTCTATCCATGTGAATATACAAATCAGATTCTTCGATGTGATCTTTGCCAATGTTATTCATTGAATTCATCGAATTTTTGCTCATTAACTCAAACGATTGACTGTCAAACAACGAATGTCAATGAAGAATTACTTCTACGTTCGAAAATCGATCGACTATTAATATCAAATGAAAATCAAATTGAATTTCATCATTTTAATAATGAAATTCTTCAACAAAATGAATTTTGTTTAATTAAAAATTCGTCACAATTGACATTTTTTAATTTATCTTTAAAAACATTTTCGAATTGTTTACTTCACATGAAAACCGTCCGTTTTATTAATTCATTGATTGAAAATGATTATTTTCTTTCGGAAAATTTAATTTTTTATAATTCAACATTAACTATTCCGTCATTGCGAATAAATTCAACGAAAAGATTGATTTTACATACGATTCATCATCCCATTGATATTCATTCACTTTCATCATTAATACATTTAACAATTATTCAAACGGAACATTTTCATCTACATGGTTTCTTTCCTCATCTAATCGATTTAGAACTTTCATCGACGAATTTAACTGATAGAAAATTAAATAAAATCTTCACGGAAATTCTCGTTCCTGATCTAACACGATTGATTCTTTCGAATAATCGACTAACAATTGTTACCAATCGTTTTCCATCGACAATTCGTTATCTCGATCTTTCAAAAAATCAAATTAAATCTCTCGATTATTATTCATTTAAAAGTTTATATTCATTGAATTCATTGAATTTATCATTCAATTCACCGTTAGAAATTCAACAAGATACATTTACACGAATACCGTATCTCGAATTATTAGATTTAACATCGATTTATCCAACATTACCATTCGATGAGTTATTTTTACCATTACAAAAACTTCGGTTTCTTAATATTTCCGCCAATCTTTTGGATAGTTTACCGTCATTACCATCTCCACTGGTTGAGCATTTCAATCAAGAACTTCCAACTCTTTTTGTTGATCTATCGAAGAATCAATTCGATCGACTCGACTTCGATTTACTAAATAGTCTATCGAACCAAGATAAGTTCATTCTTTCATTCGATTTTCAATTCAATCGAATACGAACAGTGAATCTACTTAATGAAACATACAAACGTGGACCATTGATCGAATTCAATCTCAATCAAAATCCATTCGAATGCGATTGCAATTTCTATCGAACAATGATCGATACTCGGTTCAAATTCATAAATTCAACTTGTCAATATCCATTCGATCCATCGACAGTATTTTGTTCGTATAAAACGTCTTGTCCAACAGATTGTTCATGTCAGTATTCATTCGATTTACAAATCAATCGTGTTAATTGTTCTTATCGTCAATTGAAACAAATTCCAATGAATTTACCATTGACAACGACACATTTGTATTTAAATCATAATCGAATTCAATTGCTCGAATATATGAATCTAACGCAGTTGAAATTACTTGATCTTTCATCGAATGAAATCAATTGGATATCATTCGACAATGTTCGTAATTTAGTTTCATTAGAAGAACTTTACTTACATAATAATTCTTGGTTAATAACGAATGATTTAAAAGAATTTCAATTAAATAAACATTTACGTTTGTTAACATATGCTAATGGATTCTTATGCAATCGAACGAAAACTATGCAACGAATACTTACAATTGATGATTGTTGTCAATTAACGAACGGTGAACATCGAATATGTTCGTCGAAAGAAGATTCGTCTTCGAATGAAAAATATTTTCTTAGTGGTGGTAGTATTTTTTTAGTCATCATTATTTTATTTTGCATTGGTTCGATCTATTGTTGGAGAAAATGTTTATTATTAAAGAAAAGCTCGACCATGGAAAAACGATCGAATCAATCGTTGTCTTATACTGATGAGGATGATGATGATTATGCATCGATACCTATTTCATTCTCTCCAGTTATACATATACCTGTTAAAGCACCACCATTACCACCACCGAGATATTTTCAATTTACAAATCGTCCTTCGTCGAATTCATCGACAACATCGACATCGATTACGATTCAATCGCCAAGTTCATGTCTACAAATTAAACTTGATATATTAGTTGTCTATGCTATTCAAGATAGTGAATTGATTCATAATGAACTTGGTGGACAATTAGAAGATTTGTATGGTAAACGGTATAGTTTCTATTTTTTACATCGTGATCGAATGTTAGGCGAATTGGATTGGTTAATTGAAAATTCTTGTATCGTTTTGTTGATTCTTTCGAAACCGTATCAATTGAATTCGGATTATATGAAAATCTTTTCGAAAACAACATCATTGAAATGTTTTATTATTCTATTACCGAATCCACAAGGAGCTATTTCGTTTAAAATTCGAGAAAAAATTGCTCGATTATATCAAACATCGAATATTTATGAATGGAATACAGATCCGAATTCGTTGATTCATGAACAATTAGAATTATATCTTGAACAGAATTGTGGTGCAGCTAGTTATATAGCTGATTGACAGGTTCTTCTTCTTTTTCGTTACTCCGGTGTTTTTATTTTGTAACTATGTATGTCATTGCTTCTTCTTTTTTGTTTGTTTTCAAAATAAGATATCATTATTCGTGTTGATATTGATATTCATACAAATAAAAACAAACATTTAATTGGTTTTGAATGAATTGTAACCTAATATTATTAGTTACTAGCAATACAAATGATTTATCAGGTAATGGTTCATTAATTGAACTTTCATACCCGATGAAATTTTCTTAGAGATTAAAAGAATACAATTCTAATGTTCATAGATAAATAAATCTTTATTATTATCGAGAATAATTTATTTTCTACGTATTTATATAAATGAAAAAAAAGCACAAAAAATTGCAAGACTAATCAGAAAGACTAAATTGCTGGTTTAAAATATTAGATTTGCTTAAATATAAAGATACTCATGAACGAGCACTGAGTGGCGTTGCTTTGAGTGAACATTTCGGTGGTAAATTAGCCAAACCGAATGTGCCTGCCGTTGGTTCTGGCAGAACTGTTGTCTTTTCGAAATAATTATGATATAAAAGTACGGCTAGAATGCCAGTCAAGAGATTAAGGAGATATTTTTCTGCGACACAAGCTCGTGGACCGAAACCAAAAGGTGCATACGATTGTGTCGGTATGGATGCAGCTGCATCACCTAACCAACGATTGACATTGAATTCATTTGCACCTGTCCAAGCAATTGAATGATGTAATGCGAGTATATTAGCACCGAATTGCGTTCGTTTTTGTACATGAAAATTTCGCCAACGAAAATCTTCTAATGTCGAATGAATAACAACAGGCACGATTGGAGAGACACGCAGAACTTCTTTGACAAATGCTTGCGTATAGACAAGAGATTCTGCTGAAGAAAGTTTGAAATTCGAGTAATTTCGACTTCTAAGATCGAAAGACAATCATTTCATTGAAACACAGAAAAAATTCTTACCGTGCTTCTTGTCGACATGTACTTGCTTCTTCAGGATATTTTGCAACATAGATAAGTAACCATGAAAGAGCACCTTTTAACATTTCACTTCCATGCATAATAAGATCTAAAACACATGCTGCAATGTCATCTTCATCTAATCTCGGCGATGATTCATCCAGAACATTCAAAATTGCTTCGAGAAAATCATTATTTTTTGTCGTCGACGAAACAACTGGCTCACTGGTATTATCACGTCGAAATCGTACCCATGCTGTAATATAATTCAAAACATTTTCATTGATATCCAATGTTTCTGAAAAGCCAGTCAATTGTGAGAGAAGAACTTTAGCTGATTTTGCGATTGTATCAGCATGAATTGCTTTCGAAATTTTGTAGAGATTTTGTTCGAATAATTCGAATGTTTTCTCATCTAATGATGCCGATGAACATGTCAATGATGTCAAAAGACGTGTTCCAAAATAGAATGTCGTTCGACGAACATCGAAATTTTCATTTAAACGAATTGATTTCAATTGTTCTTGAACAATTGAATCGAAATGTTTGCCCGTTAAATCCTTATCCCAATGATTGACTAGAGCTTTATGAATGATTCGTGCATTATGATCTTGATGTCGAAAGACAATTCCTTAACAAAAACAGATTGAATCACGATGAGTCAATTCAGTTTCTTTACCCGTTCGAATATGTTTGCCTTCTTTATATCGCAATTGATTTTCTAAATATCCGTCAACTTTATTACTGACTAGATCAGCTCGTCCAATAAATATTTCATCGATTAATTTCGGATCATTAAGTAGAACTAAACGACCAGTATGAGTCGCAACTGTACACGTATCGGGATAGTCCGTTGCTAGAGCTATGAGATTGTCTCGTTTTTTTCGGTGAAATGAAATCGCATCTTTGATATTTCGCCAGTCACGTGGTCCTTTAGGATATCGATACCGATTACGATCTTAAAAAGAACAAAAAACCAATCAAATGCTAACAACGATTTTGATTTTCAATTACCATATTGCCATTTGAGAAGAATGACAACAATAATCATGACAATATGAATACCAAACGATGTAAAATAGCTGAACCATGTACTTCCTTCAGTTCCCGATGAATGATCAACATCAGGAAGTGTCGATTCAAAAGCACTGCCAACAATATCCTCTGTAGCCATTATCTACGATGAAAAAAAGACAGTACTCTCTCTCTCTTTTCTCTTTGTCAGCTGTTTGAGTACGAAATAAAACAGATAAGTAAATAAATATATTCATATTTATGTTTGTTTTTTCTTGTTCCTTTTCTTTTTTCGATGCGTCAATGCACATCGTCAACCACCGAAAAAAAAACAACGACTAAATACACACACATACACACGCACATTAAGAATAAGAAAGATACACATATAGGTGAGATCATTGTCGAATTTAGATTTTGGCTAATTGTTGAAAGAGATTCGACGGAAGTATCGATTCAATTTTATCCGTCAAATATTGAAGTGGCACACTGAACCAATTGAGAAATAAACGAGCAATATAAGCAGCGATTTCCGGGTATTGATGTGTTAGTAACGCTAACATAGCCGTGCCCGAACATAAACCAGCTGTAAATAAAATAAAAAAAGGCAGTTCTTTCTTTGGAAACACGGATACATCATGAAAATCTAAAGATAAACAAACATGAATTTAATCGAATGTTAAAAGCCGAAATGATTTACTTGGTAATAACTCTCGATCAGCTGCTTCAGTACACTAAATGCAAAAACATAGATTTATTTTCGTATTTTCGATACGCTTACAGTTGGGTACGGATGAAATAAATGTCCTTTTTCTAATGGATATGGAATCATTCGAAATGTTCCTTCCCAAGTACAATGTAATAGATTGAGTGCACCTTCAACACGTCGCCAATGAGATAAATGAAAAAATGCGTAAGCTATTGCTTCGGAATCACCACGTTTGAGGATATGTTCAGGTGGGAGTATCAAGCTTTTAGTTTCGAGTAAATACTAGGCGAAGAAAAATTCGAAATCAAATAGAATTATCCAACGAAAAATTTGTACTTTGGGAACATGAGGATTGAATTCAACGGCACGATGAATCGCTTCAACAGCGGATAGTTCAGCAGAAGTCAAACCTCGTTTACTGGCCACATCAGCCGAAAATCTATTTTCAATCAAATTCAATCTTTGACTTTAGCAAATAAATTTCTACGAACGTTGTCGCTACTGTTCTAGCTTTGAGTAGAGCAGCTGTGTAACAAATTGTCGCCGATTTTGGTAGACTAATATCGTCATATTTGGCAAGTACGCCCTGTACATCGGGATAATTTTGAAGTGCAAGTAGAACTTCGATAAGATTCTCATGAATATTAAAAACCGACATCATTGGAAATTCTTTCACCAGGTCACGAAAGATCTTCGTTGCTTCACGTAATTTGCCCAATTTTCTTGCACACATACCCAATCGTCGTTTAGCATAAATTAATATATTTGTATTTCGTTCTAACAAAACAAAAACACAAAAAGTGCAGATCAAAACGAGAATTATCTTGTGTTTATTTCGTACTATGTACAAGATCCTGATTGTGTCCTTGTTCGAGTAATTGCTGTGATTTACGATAGGCATTTTCAGCACATTTTAAAGCTTGCTTTAGGATACGTTCGACTTCGATGATAGTCGTTGCTTCTTCTTCGGCGAGAAGAATCAATGCTGGTGTACATCTTTAGGAGACAAAAAGAAAAATGAAAATTTATTTTCAAATAAAAACTAAATTTACTCGGCATTTTTCTCTAAAGCATCATGAGCTAATTGAATGCGTATCGATGGTGTTCGTTCACGCCACGCTCTTTGCATCACTTAAAATTATTAAAAAAGAAGTGTTGTTGTTTTTTCTTCTTCTTCGTCATTATTATTTCGTACTTTCGTATTCAGGTTTGCCTTCATCGAGTTCACAGGAGAAAAATGTTTGATGTTCTTGAGCTGATAGATTCATGTCATGAAAAGTCAACGGTTCTTTGCCATTATATTGCGTTAAACGTTGATATTCAGCTCCACGAAAAAGTGCACAAGGATTTTTCCAAACTTTACATTCGTTTACTCCAGTCACCGGACTTATCGAATCGATGCCATTGGTTAGACAATTATTGCCATTGGAATTATTATTACCATTATTACATCCATTTGTTAACGACGATGATGGCACGGAATCGGAATTATTAGCTGATAAATTATTTGAATCATTGCCATTTAAAATTGGCGTCAAATGATTAATTGAAACTTGTTCAATAAAAGATGTTCCATACCGTTTGAAATACCACCATTCAAAGATCTGAAAATACAAAGAAAAACAATTATTTATATACGTATATATGAGCCATTCGTTCTTACTAGAATTAAACCAGATATTAACGATGAAGTTCCTGTTAATGCAACATAAAACTTCGGTGTCAGTGTATTGAAAAACATTGTCGCTAAATAAATTCGAACAAAAAACAAACGGATAATCAAAATTATTTCAAATAAATAATCATAGAATAATATCAACGAGACTCCGTACACATACAAACAAATAGTAATATAAAACATTCAAAAAAAAAAGAACTTACAAAAGATGACGTTTAGCATGTTTGCTGCAAATAATCACACAATACTGAAAAGCCACCCCGAAAGAATGAAGAAAAGAAGGAAAAGAAAAAAAGAGAAGAAGAAGAAGAAGAAGAAAAAAGATGTGCCTGTATGTGATGATGCAGTATAATATTATAGATACATAAGAAACAACGTCGAGCAGCAGTAGTAGCAGCAACAACGCAGATATATATCTAGAAAAAGACAGAACGAGAACAAGGAGCATATTCTTTTTTCCTTCTTCTTCGCGTCTTTTTTCTCTTGCTTTCTCAATAATAAATGGGAAAACAGCCGGGAAAGGAAAGAAAAAAAAGAAATTCATTTCTTTCCTAACTCTTCATTGGGTTTCTCTTTTCTTCTTTTTCTCGTTCTTTTTCTTTCTCTTGGTTTTTTTCCTTCTATGTCTTGGTCTCACTTGTTCTCCTTCCATTAAAGCGAGTTCATCGCAGAAAAAAATTGCATAGAAACATCAAGATTTGTTCATTTACAAAGATGTATATGCTGTCACCGAGACAAAATAGACATAGGACAATCGGTCGATGAGTTTCTGTAACATCAAACATTTACCATTAGTAAAATGATTTAATAAATTCAATGGACCACGTAAACTTGCATAGAGAACAAATACAAGAAGAACAATTGATATCCCCCATAGATAAGTACAAAGATAGGCAATCATGGTTCGGAGTTTGTCAGAAATATTTCGATTACCTTTGAAAACAAGATGATGAATCAACAAAATAATTGATGCATACGATAATCTATACCTGTGTCTATCTCCTCCTCCTCATCGTACTCTCCATCATCATCATTATCATCAATCGGATTCTGTTGATGATTGAACATGAAATAATTCCGAAAGGCATTCAATGTAAAAGCAAGAACAGCTAGGAACATCGAAAACAATCTAAAACGACGTTCTTGTTTGTCAGTTATTATGAAATGAAAAGAAAATTCATTCGATTGTATCTTTCGATATGTACGTATATTGTGTTTTTTTTTCTCGTATAATAACAACAACAATTCTAATAGCCAAACAGATGGCTACAGGAAAACAGTTATAACAGTAAAGATGATCTTCAGTCAAACAAAACACACACGTGTGTCAGTGTGCTGAAAAAAAAATAACAACAAAGAAAAACAAATAGAAAAAAAGAAGAAGAAAACTCAACAGAGAACAAAAAGAAAATCAAGACGAAACAAACAAAAGAAAATCATTTCTTCTTTTCCCGATATAAAACCATCATCTGTAGCGACTGTTCTGCTGTTTGATTATCACGACGAGCGAGAAAATATTAATTTAATCGACCTACACACATAATTGAGACTTGCGAGTATGCTTTATTGTGTAAGTAGTCGAGGTAATAGAAATGTTGTTGTTGTTGTCGTTATTGGTTCTTGTTTGATATAAAATTGTTGTTGTTGCTGCTGCTGTTGTTGCTGTTGAAGAGCAGCGAATGTGAGTAATTCAATAGTTGTCGTTGTTGTTGGTGCTGTTGTGTTACAACCGAGAATTTTCAAGGTTGTCGAACAACTATTTTCATACTCATCCATAGCTGTTGTTATCGGACATGATGTCGATGAGAGTGACGGTGTCGAATAACAATAGATTGGATAGTCATCATCAGTATTGGCCGGTTCACGTTTGATCAATTGTTCGATTAAAGCATCTGTGGAATTCAAAATAGTTGAAAACGAATAAAGATAAAGGAGAAAAATTACCATTCAATGTTGCCTGTCGAAGAACGTTACAAGCGACGATTTGTGCAGCAGCTTGAAGACCTGTTGCGGTTATTTGTTGTTGATGTAGAGGTGGTGGTGGTGCGGGCTGCTGTTGACAAGTATTATTCGTTGTTGTTTCGAAACAAACCGTAGTTGTTGGCTGTTGTTTGGAAATAGGTTCCTTCGAAATGAAGGCACCGTTTCGAAAGAGAATCACTTCACGTGGCGTTGATTTCACTCGACGACGAGTTGATGAACGTGTCGATGTTGTTGACGAAGATTTCAACAATTCACTATCGTTTGTATTCGCTGAACTTAGACCTAGAGTTGTTGTTTTCGAATCGACACGTGTTGCATCTTCGGCGATAATAACAACGCTGGCTTTGGGCTCTGAAAATGAAATTTGTGATAAGAAATAGAGAGACAATTGGACGAAATTACCAGCTGCAGTTGAATTTAATCGTCGTTTGGCCGCTGCATTACTTCTCGATGTTCTGTCGAGATAAGAGAAATGCATGTAGGAAAAAACGAAAATTGCGAAATTACAACGAAAACTTACGCTCGTGACGTAACGCGGCCGCCACGTTTGAACTTTTTGCCTTTCAATACTCGAGCCGGAACGATCGGTACCGTCGATGGGATCGGCGACGATGTTAGATTTTGACTTGTATATGTATGACCGATTGTTTTCGAGTTCGTGTTATTAACAATTGAATGAAATTGTAGTTCGTTGCCACTAACGAATAATGTTGTTGGTAGATCAGCGGGTTCTAATTTGGGCTGATGAATTAATCGAACAGTTGTGGTCGTGGTGGTCGTTGCTGGTAATTGTTGTTCAGATGTTTGTTGATGTAGAAAACTAATGAGTTCAGTCTCTCGTTGAGATTGTGAATAATTATTAGTTGAATTATTTAATAGAAATTTATCTTCGATTAATAGCGGATAATTTGAATTCATTTTTTGCGGCTTTTCATCTTCGGATCGTTCTTGTTTGACATCAAAATCGTTGAAATTCAGTAAATTCGAAGATAGATCATGTTCAAATATTTGATCAAATAATAACGGTTTCAACCAATCTTCAACATCATCATCCATTGTGGGTGTTGGCGGATTGAGAACATCCAAAAAATCTTCATTAAAATGAAGCAATGGAGAAAATGAGTCTAACATTGATGTTGGCGGAGAGACTGAAAGTGAACCAAACAATGTTGGATTATGTGATGGAGCAAAGTCGATTTCCATGTTCACACACAACCGATGAATCACCGGGGGAATAGGGGATCTAGTTGAATAGAAAAATCAAACAAACGACAAATCATTGCGAAAAAAAAAGTTATATGTTTTGTTATTTTTTTGTTTATAAGGGCAAAGTTTCCCATGAAAAGAGTGTACCGCCTAATGACGTATTACTAACAAAGACACACACACACATACACATACACACACATGCCTATCATGCGTACGTGAAGAACGAACAATGAATCGTACGATAGAGAAACGAAACATAATAAATTACTATTCGGTAACTAGTCGCCATCGAAGAAGTAAATCGATCCTTTAATATGATGCCGATGAGTCATCGATGGAGAGATCGTTGCATAGAAACCAGATGCAAAACAATGTCAATGAAAAAAATATCGACATTCTCTGTTTGACTCAATGATAATCAATTAAAATCAAATGGCTACTTCATCAACAACAACAAATGTACGAATTCTACCGAATAATAAAGTCTATCGGCAATTATTCGAAGCACAAGTAATTCTTTCTCTCGAGCAATTATTTATTCACTTAATTAAACTGTTCAAGGTTCAACTAAGTGATGCGTATAATCGCGTTCGAGACACTCAATTATTAGAACCAACTAAAATTACGACTCATCCTGATGCAACTCCGCTTGTTAAAAATATTCGTCCACATGGTAATAAATGTCCTTATTCATAGACTTACGTACTTTGTCCTTGATAAAACGATAAGTCGTTTTCTCTATGAGAATATTTTGAAAAAAAAATGAAAAGATAGCTTTCGTTTTTATCTATCGAAAAGAAAAAAGAACGCACGTGATTTTATCACGAGAAAATGAATCATCAGATCGATTATTTTCTTTCTAGAGAATCAAAAACAACAATGGTTAACAAGTTTACCATTTGAAAATGATCTCACAATTAATCCGATTGCTATCTTGTGAGTTGAATCGTTTCTCTTTTTTTTACAAAGAAATAAGTTCGAAAGATCGATTTGATTATTAGTTTTCGTGATCAACGAAAACGACGTGATATCGAAGATCAACAAGAACTTGAACAATTAAAACAAGAAGTTTTTAATCTTCCTGATAAAATCGAACGTGGTTAGTGAGAATGTTGTTCTTTTTCGTTAAACTCATTTTAAAAAATAGAAACTATTCAAACTGATGAAACAAATGGAGGCAGTAAAGAAAATGTGACAGAACGATTAGCAATTAATCGACAGATTAAATTCAATCAATCATGGAACGAATTATTAGAGAAAATATCGGAATTAAATCAAGTATTTTCGTTCTCATTGAAACCTTTTGATGATTATTTTGAAATAGAATCTGACGAAAGATTTACAAGAAATAACTCGAGAATGTAATAATTACTATGAACAAGGAGAGAAAGGTATGATTTCAAAATTTTCTCAATAAGAAATCAAATCTGGAACAATCATTTTTCAGATGTTAACGAACAATTACAAACAATGATTTATCAAACAGTACGGTTCTATTGAATTTATCAGATTTGATTACATTTCTCATTCGTTTAGGAAACAACTGATTTAAATATAAACTCATTTAATCGAGGATTTGAATATCTTTCTGAATGTCTTCCACCTCGTCTAGCTAAAATTCAAGATTACTGTCAATCAATGGAAGAACTTGAATTAGAACGAATTCGAAAGATTCGAGATCTATTTAAATTCTACTCTGAACGACTTTACAAAACTCATCATCAGTCCGATGAAGAAACAGCTCTACAATTAGAAAAACAAGCTAATGTAAAAAGAAAAACTCAAATATCTTTGAAATCAACAAATCTCGTTTTCAGGAATTGAATTCTCAAATTATGGAAAATCGAAAGATTTATACTGAACTCGAAGCACGTTTATTAACAGGTGAAACTGATCGAATACATCGTTACCGTCAAGAACTCGTCGATCATCAAAATCGATGGCGAGAATCGATGTGGATTATTCATAAACAAACTTGGATGTACGATCAAATATAAACTAAACTAAACCAAACGAATGATTTTTTGTAGTTCGAAATTGTCTCAATGTCGAGCCAAATTAGAGTCGACGATTCTCTCGAGTTGTCAGTCAACTGGTGATCAAATAGCCGAAGAAACTCAACAATTTGTCGAACATATTCAATTATTAAAGTAGAAAAAAGAACTAATTTTTGTTTTCCTTTCATTCGATTGAATTTTAGCTCATTTATTCCACCGATATCAACAAAAGAAAATGCTCATCAATGGTACAAACAAAGTTATAATATCATTGATTTAATTGTTAATTCGAGAAAGGAATTAGTTCTTGAATTGAAAGAGATCATGAAAAATGAAATTGATTTATTAGAAAACGAATGGAATTCAATTCGAGTAAAGAGACAAAATAAATCCGAACCGATGATAATAATTTGTCTCTGATTGACTAGGAAAAAGTTCTTGAAGCACAAGTTTATAATTCTGAACAACTCGATAGTGTCTATCAAAATGATATTCAACCGTTATTAGAAGAACGAAAACAATTCCTTCAAGAATCAATGATTGATCATACCGAAGTACAGACGAAAAAAAAACATGAAGAAAAAACTGATTTGTCTTTTTGCAGAATGCTTACGAGAGATTAACAAATGGGATGTATGCAATTGTGGATCGTTTGTTGACGTTTATCGAACCAACAGGTGAACAATGGGATGATCATCAAATTCGTCTTGAACATGTCACTGCTCAATTAATTGACATGATGCGAGAATGTCGAAAACCACATGATCTACAAAATGAAGTAATTGTTGACAAATGATTTGGATAAATCATCATATTGAGAAATTATTTGCTTAGAAAAAATTAACTAAACTCGATTCGACATTGGATGAAATGCGTAGTGCACCAACGGAAACTGCTCTCAGTCGTTTGTTAACCTCAGCCTACGAACAATTAGATACGATTAAGTCAAGTTACGGTCAATTCTACGATATGGAACATCAAATTGTCGATAAATACGCCGGCATGATCGCCGATGAAGTCAATCGATATAAATCGGGCATGCTAGATTATTTTCATGTTCGAGAAATAAATCCACTAGCTGACAATCCGATTGAAGAAAGTTCAAATCGACAATTTTATACAACATCTCTAGCTAAAACAATCTATGAATTGAGCACCGATTTTGAACAAATACAAACTCAAATGAGTCCAGATATTGGCGATGACGAACAAACATTTCTCACTGAAGATACGAATTCAGCTTTCGATAATCAAGACGTTCCATTTGCTTATGCATTTCGTTTGCCTTCGAATCTCGTTCATTCAATTCTGTACAACCAATGTCGAGCATTTCTTGATTATTACGATCAATGGCAAGAAGAAACCTGTCGACGTGCTGAAGCAGTTATGTATTCAAAACATGACGAATTAGACAAAGAAATGGACTTTCAAATGCATTTGCACGAACCACGACGTATTCGAATTGAAACCGACATTCACAATGTTCGAGCAGGTAGTTTTGAGTTTATTGTTTAAAACGAAATTATCCTCTGTTTTCCATAGCCGAACTTGTTATGCATGATGAACGTGTCGAACGACATATTCGTGGCGTTCAAGAAACATTAGAACAGACCGATACAGATTATCGTCGAATGTTAACCGAGTTTTCGAAATCGATTCTAATGTATAAAGATGAAATCTTCGGTCTCGAACAAGTTTTTATCAATGCAACAACAAGTGGCCGATTATTGGCATTGCAAGATCGGTTAGGCAAGAAACGCGATCGATTTATGGAGAGTATTCGAGTTTCATTGAGAAATTTTCGAAAACGATTCGATGATGCTATGCAATATCTTCGAGATGCGAATGTGAAATTTCGAAAATCATTCAAGTAGGATCAGGAGAAATACGAGGAATAGACAAATGTGATGCTTTTGTTGAGTAGAATGTTTTCTGATGGAGGCAATTTTAGTCGAGATGAAATTGAAATCTATCGAAAAAAACTCGAGAAAACAGCCGGACAAATCGATCGAGCTGAAACAGAGATTTTAAAAGAAATGGAAAAATTAGAGAAAAAACAATTGGAAGAAGCAACGAAGATTATGAATCAATTTCAAGAACGGTAGATGATCTCAAAATGTTGCTCGTTATTCAATAAGATTGTGTTTTTTTAAATTAGTTTTAAGAATCATATGATCGATTTACAATTTATCGAAATTACAAATCGATGGATTAGTGAAACACAAGTCAAAATTAAAAGTGAAGTCGGAGCAAATAATCAACAAGCTGAAACATTTAAAAATCTTGTTTTATCCTATCGAAATCAACTCGATTCAATATTAAATCCAAATCTTGATAAAGAAGTAACTATAATAATCAATAATGAAAACAAGTTTTCGACATCGATCTATTTTAGCCATCAACTCTCGGTCAAGTTCGAGAAGTTTTTCAGAAGATTATCTTATTAAGTTATGAACGTGCTTTGTATCTCAAATGTTTGAATAATGAACTGATCATTCCACCGTCATTAATCTCGACATTGAAAGACAAGGGTTTAATTTCAGAAGGTTCGCCAGAGAGAGAGACGGACAAGAATTTATTTGATTGCCGAATGAAAATTTTCTTTTCGTAGAAGAATTGGTGAACGATGTAACGAATGTCGAAGAATCGAATCGATCTCGACGTCCATCAAGAATGAGTGTTGGCGGTGGTAGTACGATTGATGAAAGTAAATCAGTGAAATTTGCATCGTCATCATCATTAACGAAATCATCGTCACGAAATAAAACCAATTCAATTAGTGGAACAGTTATTACTGGTGGACAAGCAGAAGAAACCAATACGATTTCAACAATTCGAACATTACTTCAGTAAGAAAACGAGATTTCGAAATCGAACTTTCGATTTACTTTGATCATTAGTAAAAGTGATCAACCTGAGTCAGATGAAATTGTCGAATCTGGCGTACCAGCTGCTTTAGGTAAACAATAGAGTCGATGCAAACTCTTTTCGTAAAAATGATTCTTGTATAATTTCAGCGGGAAATAGTCGTTCGGTGATTTCGGCATCATCATCACAATCATCGAAGACAAAAGTCTCGAGCATAAAACAAAAAAAACGAAGTCCTTCTCACAAAGGGTACTGACGATTGTTTTCAAATTCAAATTTCTTTTTCAAAAATATGAAATTCTAGTTCATCAGCTGATGAATCAACACCGGGTCTCCGTCGTGATCGACCGAGTCGTGCTAAAACACGTGATGAAATCTATGCATTGTACTGTGCTTTCGGCGAGAAGAAAAATTCCGGCCAAGATTTCCTATCAAAAATAGCCAATATTCTCCGAGAATCAACTGAAGGCTTGCTCACACACGCTGAAGTATTTGACTTTATGTTTTCAATAAAAAAAATTCGATTATTTTCTTCTTTAGCTTTATTATAAAGATAAAGGCTCACGTCCAGTCACTCGTCCGCAAGCTTTACGTGAGAAATTTGATGATTTTGCTCAGTTAATGGTCGAGAAATTGAAGAACTACGAAGATCAATGTCGAATCTATCACGAACATTCGATCAATGGTTCGTTTCTTTGTTTTTCATCGAGCTGATTTCTTTGATTGTCTTCTAGAATTTCGTGAAATGCTCGAATCAGTCGAACGAACATCGTCATCGATGGCTAAACTCGAACTCGACGAGCAGATTCGTGAAGCTGAACGAGTTTTAAGCGAATTCAAACAACGATTCGACGAGACTGTCGAAAATAAATTAAAAGAAGATACCGAAGATAAAACGAAGAATTTCGATCGATTAAGACCCACATTCGGTCATCCAGCACGAAAGACTCAATTAGAAGAAATCGATCAACAAGAAAAACAACGACAAGCTGAACTTCAACAAACAATCAATGAACTTCGAACAAATACAATCGTATAGACAAATCTTCTTCATCGATTTTGTTTATTTCGAATCTTTGTTTTTCAGGAAGATATTCAAACCAATGGCAAAGCAACTGTCGATGCATTGGCTACAAATGCTGAACGATTGCTCATTCTTTTCGATGATATTCTAACTGCTGATGAAATCCTACGAACGAGTAAATCCAATCTTCGTTTTTTTATTTCGTTTCGAAAGCAAAATAAAAATTCTCTAGAAATTCCACCTGTTAAACAACCTCTGAACGAATTAGTTCGTCGTCAACAAGCAGGTCAACCGTTAGAAGATGCCGAGCCAACGCCTATTCTCGAGCGTAAACAAGGTCATTGGCCAGGTTTAGTTCTACTTGACGATCAACTGAATCGTCGACGTAGCTCAGCAATGGCAACCAAAAAACGATCGTCCGTTGCCAATCTCCGACAGAAAACATCAGCATCCATTGTTACACAAAAAACAACTCTCCCACAAATCGAAACTATCAATCAACGAGATCAAGTTTATCAAAGATACAAAACGGTCTTAATGACAACATTGACCGAGATCGAACAACGTTGTACGACGATTGTCGCTGAACTTGAACGATATCGTGCACATTGGAATGCATCGATTGATAAATTACAACAACTTCGAACTTGTTAACATATAGTGTTTATTATTTTTTTTGCTTTTCTAATAAAAAATAAATAAAATAGAACAAATTACCGTTCGTTTTTATCACTCATCCAATAGAATTTTTCTTTCTTAATAGACGACGACGATGTCAGTTTTGACTTCATTCGATAAGTACTTCGCTAAGCAAATAAGGACATTTGTTCGAATGGTACGTGTTGCTGTTATCGGCGCTGGAGCCGTCGGACTTTCGACTGCTCATTCAATAAAATTAAAATATCCTTCAGTGCCATTGACGATCATTTCCGATCGATTTCTCGAAGCAACAACAAGTGATGGAGCTGGTGGTCTCTTTCGACCTGATCAACGATTTGTCGTTGGCGTCGATCCAAATCTACTACAGTTCGATTGATTGAATAGAGAATATTTTCTCGTGAATTTTTTTGTTTATTTTTCGAAGAACTTGGTGTCAAACATCATTCGATTATTTTAATAAACTTATTTTTTCAAGTGTAGCAGCCGAAGCTGGTGTATCTCAAATATCTGGCTATCAACTATTCAATGAACCACGACCTGATCCAACGTACAAAGATATTATTTACAATTTTCGATATTTAACAAAACAAGAATTACAAATTTTCCCCGATGATTTTAAGTAAAAGAAATTTTCGATATTTCTTCATTTTCAGTTTATGAAATTATTCGATTTCAAGATATGGATATTTTTGTACGACATTCTATGTTGACACGAGACGATATTTGAAATATTTAACAAAATTGTAAGATGAAATACGTAATTATGTGAAGAAGATTTCATGTAAAATATTGTTTTTTATCTAGACTAGCCGATAAACAAGTTACATTTATCAAAAAGAAAGTCAATTCACTCGAAGAAGTTTGTGGATCGATATTTTTTTTATATTATTTTATATTGTAATTTAATTAATCTAGTTAGCCAATGATTATGATATCATTGTTAATTGTACTGGTTTCGGTGCGAAAGATCTTTGTAATGATCCATTGATTCGACCAATCCGTGGTCAAATGATTCGTTGTCGAGCACCTTGGGTCAAACATTTCTATTACACCGATGATAATTGCTATATGATACCTAAGTAAAAGATTTTTGAAGGTGATTAATCAAGTTTTTTTTTGTTTCTGCTGATTTGTAGCAATGAAACGATTGTCTTAGGTGGAACTCGACAATGGGATAATGATAATATGAATGTTGATTTAGAAGATAAAGATGGTATTTGGCAACGATGTCTTCGTCTATGTCCAAGTCTAGCGGTTAGATGAAAATATCTTTAAATATATGTATACGTATTTTATTTTTGTAAAATTTTTTAGCAAGCAGAAAGACTTTGGGATTGGGTTTGTTGAGAATATTTCCTTTAATAAACATATAAAACAACTTCATTTTTAGGCTGGATTACGACCAAATCGTGAACCAATTCGAGTTGAAAATGAAATCATTAAAATTGGAAATAATAAACAACTTTTCGTAAATCTCTTCTTCTTATTTATTGAACTTTCATTTTTTCGAGAAAAATATCTTCGATATTTCAGGTTGTACATAACTATGGTCATGGAGGTAATGGCATATCATTATCATGGGGTACAGCTGTTGATGCAACAAATCTCTTTTCGATATTCTACAATCGTTTAACTACTCAATCAAAATTATAAGCTCGATTGGATTTTTATATCTTTCGTTTTTTAACATCACAAATAGGTTTTGCTTGAAAAAGAAACGAAAAGAAATTAATTTTAACAATAAAAAGAGGAAAATGGGAGTTTCACATTAAATTATAAAAAGAAAGATATAGTTTAATTAAGCTGGGGAATCTGTTGTTGATGTTACACTTGGTAATTTTGAGCTGTTTGAAGCTTGTTGACTGTCGAATAAATCTTTCATATCGAGCATAGCTTGACGAATTTGTTTACCAAATCGTTTCGAATCCTAGACGAAACAAAAATCATGTTTTGTTTTTCAACTCTAACAATCGAATATTTACAGTTTCAGGCGATGATTTGTTCGATGATATATGGAAAAAGATAAGATCTTCCGAGGCAATTATATAACTGACACCATAACCATCAGCAGCAACCTATATATTCATACAAAAAATTCAATTATTCGAATAAAATTGATCAATTTCTTTTTTTTTTAATAACTTGAGCAAGCAAAGCAAAGCAATGATTAAAAGCATGCAACTTACAGGACCAAAACCACCACCAACCATAATGCCTCTCTTATGTAGAGTTTCTTTAGTAAAATAATCTTCATAGGAAGCAGGCGTCTGTTAGTTAAATGTGCAAATAAAAACAGAAAAATAATAATTATTATCGACATGCACAAGCACGACAAACAAAATAAAACAAAACAATAGGGATTAACGATGCAAGATGCGTGATTAGTTGACAACATCGAGAAAAATATATCAAGATTCTCACAGGTCCAAAGCCACCGCCGGCTCCTACGATACTCTTCACTTTATCCATTCCAATTCTCTCGGCCGATTCCGGATATTTTTTAATTAATGCATCTAGACGTTTATCATCGTATACTGTTGGCGTCTTAGAAAATCGATTCGATTGGGTTAGTTAATCTTGTCGAAAAATCGTCGAAATGTAATTGACCTACCTGACTTGTTGAGAGTTTCCATGGTTCTTGAAGAACTTGTTGCAAAAATGGTGAATCAAGATTCAAGAATTTCGAGAGAACATAAAGACAGAACAAATGTCGATCGATTCCTTTGCCTGTCATGGCATCACGATATTGTTGCTGATGATAATCACAAGCAATACGTAATAAACGAATTCGTTCGGCTTTCTAAATAAAATTATCCATCGATTTGCAAGTTTGAACAATCGCTTTTTCGTACGGAAACAGATGGATCTTCCATGGATTGAACCCAAGCACTTGATTCAATTGAACATGAACGTACAGTTTCTGTTCGACCATCACGAAATAGACGAGTCATTGAAGCTTCATAGGTTAAATTAAAATGTCCCGAATCCTAAAAATTTATCTTTTAAATTCAACAATGATTTGCTTTTGCCGTTACGCGATAATGAGCTAATTGAAGTGCCATTTGAATGTAAGCATCTGGCGAGAGTTTACATTTCTTCATAAAACCTTTGCCATATGCATTTTGAATGTAGACATGTAAATCAACATCATTATATAATTTCTCAGCATGAGCAAGACTTTTTTCAATCACAATATTACACTGAAAGATTTCAATTCATTGGATTTGTTTTTATTGTATTTTCATTTTAGCTTACAGGTTCAGGGATATTCCATCGAAGTTTAATCGGTTTAAGAGCGGTAAATCGTGGTACACCACGAGTATTTCCAAGTTCATCATAACTGTATTATTATGAAAAAAAAATTGCACTTTGAGTACAAATCTTGAGTCATTGAGGATAAGATAAAGTTTTACCCGAAATGTAAAATATCTTCTGAAAGGACGTATTCAACCATATGGCCCGATATCGGTGCATCAGCCTGCAATAGATAAAACGTATTTCTTATCTTTTTTGATAAGTTTTCTTCGCACCCAACTATGTTCAACATTGAATCCAAACTAAAGCGAGAGAGAGAGAGAGAAAATTTTTCGAATTTCATTTGATTTTTATTCGATTTGACATACCACAGCGTTTTTACTAACAACGAATGTAAATGATTTATCGAACCAACGATTATATCCCTTTCCGTGGAGAATTGCATGAGCATAATCATCTAATTTGTCATTCATCGTCTACGAAGACAAAAAAAGAAAACAAAATGTTAATTCTAGTTGTTTGTGTTTTCTTTTATTTTGTTTAAGAGAACAAAAAAACCAGTTAGTTAGTTTTTTAGAACACTAGTGACTATTCCAGACGGTACATAATGTTACAGATTACAAGTACAAAATCTATTTACCACAAAATCTTCGTTCGATGTGTACTGATCAATTTCAAATTTTCTGTTTTTTTTTTATTTAAAAGTATTTTCACACTTACGAGTCCGATTTCATATTCTTCGTCGTCGAGAGCAAGTACAAATGCAGCTTTTTCGATCGCTTCTAACGATGTTCGATTCGGTGCAGCACGGAAATATGTTTCACGTGCTTCAGCCCAAGACGTTCGATCTCCGGCTGTCAAAGCAGCTAAATGTTCTTCACCATAGGACGGTGGTGTTGAATCTCGAACAATTTCATCTAATTGTCTAATTGTAATTAAAAAAAAAAGAAACTTTTACAAACAAAAAAGATTCTCCTTCAAATTGAATTAACGTACAATTGAAGTTCGCTTGGTTCGAGAAGATTATTTTTATAGAACATGAAAACTTTATACCAACGACCTTTATGATAAACAGCAATATGATGACTGTCCGAATAGTGAATAATTCGATCTGAAATGAAAACGAAATCGAATAGGAATTGGAAAGACTTCGGATTGATCTACCGCTTTCTTTTCCTGGAATACGGATAGTATTGAATTGTCGTTCGTATTGACTCGAACATAATGGGACTAATTTTTGAACCATTAACTAGAGAAAAACAACAAAAATTTGTTGATTGAAAACGAAGCAAAATCAAGTTTCGAATACAGGTTTAACATGCTCATGATCGAGTTCATTTCGATAACGAAATGCTGCACAAACAAGATTTGCTGCTCGAGCTGTTTGAATCGTTGTTGGACGGACATAGAGAGCATCCTAAATTTCGTGTTGTTTTTCTCTATCTTTCAAAATAAAAACACAGATTTCGTTGACTTACGAGACCGTAGAAGTTACTGTTGACCATGATTGCTGATCGACCACGTAGATAGACGAATTTCTCCCACCAATCGGACACATAATTCGTCGAAATTAGCCATTTAAGCCAAAGATATCGTTGTAATTTTCTACCAATTGTCTGTTTAAATTCTTCAGCTAGTTTTTCCATACGTTGATATTCGGCATCATCATACAATGGTCGAACAGTACGTAAATATCGTCGTAATGTATCATCAATACTTGGTAATGGTAAGGTCGGAAGAAAATTTTGACTGGAAAATAACGATGGATTACGACCGACGAATAAATGTACCAAGCCACCCCAAATCTTAGGTCCAAGGGCCATGGGTTTGCCATGTTCGTGGTACATCCAACCGTGATAGGAGAATAATTTTTTGAGGACATATTGTCGAGCTTGAATTAGAACTAAGTAAACAGCTCCACCAAAGACAATGCAAGCAACAATTTTGCTATTTCGTGCCGATAAGTATCGTCGGAAAATATTGGAATCAAGCCAATTGATTATATGAAACGATGGGTCATAATCATTGAAATAAAGTACAGCGACAAGACCGCATGTAGCTATACCACGAAGTGGATGGCCTGGATACAATGAATTGTACAGAG